>Ga0209040_10000847_pt1 | contig 23756 bp, 22 predicted proteins | sample BogFormECP12_OM3_FD_188240 | JGI IMG/M metagenome (GOLD analysis project Ga0209040, IMG submission 188240) | Bog forest soil microbial communities from Calvert Island, British Columbia, Canada - ECP12_OM3 (SPAdes) (version 2) | ecosystem: Environmental > Aquatic > Freshwater > Wetlands > Bog ... | reverse complement strand
GGTGAACTGACGAAATCCGAGGCCTGTTGCAGATTGGACTCGGTCAGGCTCGGGGCAGCAGGTGGGTGGATGCGATTCGCTCACATTTAGAACCGCTGGACTTTGCAGCAATTTGTCGATCTCGGGATCCGCGGCCGAGGCGGGCAAGGAACCCATGCAGACCACGAAGCTGGCAAGCAATGCCAATACCAATCGGCAAGCATGATGGAGCATGCCATTTCCTCCGCAGGTTTTCTTGGTGGTTGGGCGATACGATGAACCCAATGCGCCGGTCGTGGCAAGCCCTTGCGCCGCGGAACGAGACGATTGGGCGTCAGGGCGGTCGTCGACCTCGCCGCGGGATCGGCACCCGCCAGGGCGCGGCGGGCGCCGGATGGGCTCGGTCATGGTTCGACGATGACCTGGCCGTACATGTACTGGTGCGGCGTGCAGATGTAGTAATAGATCCCGGGTTTATCGAAGGTAATCGTCTTCGACTCGCCCTTCGCGAGGATGTCGGTGTCCCACTTGCCTTCCATTCCCGCGGCTGCAGTTGCCGAGTGCGGCAGGTCGCCAACGTTGGTGAAGGTTACCTGCGTTCCCGGCTTCACCCGCGTGCGAGCGGGGAAATAGCCAAACTCGACGTTGTTGGCGCCGATCTGGACCTTGTTCACGCCTTCGGCAATCGGGCCGAGTGGGCCGGCCACCTGCGCCGGCGGTGGTGGCGGATACAGCGGCTGGACGTTGCCGTTCAGCGCAAAGGTCCAGACCGCGTCACCTGTCGCACTGCCTTGGATCCTGTTGCCGCCGGTGACGATGCTGATGTACTGCTGGCCATCCATCTCATAGACCACTGGCGGCGCATCGGCGCCGAAGCCGGTCTGGAACTTGAACAGGGTGTCGCCGGTCTTGGCGTTCAGCGCGACAAAGTTTCCATCCGGTTCGCCACGCAGCAACAGGCCGCCGGCCGTGACCGTCGAGCCGCCGCCACCGCCCATGCGATACGGCATCTGCTGCTGCCAGGCGATCTTGTTTGTGGTGGCCGTGATCGCGGTGAAGGTGCCGGCGAACGGAGAGTCGATGGGCGGCGCCTGCGTGCCACCAGTATAGGGCAGCCCGTTCTTCCAGGTATTGTCGCCGTAGCGGACGAAGGCACTGGCGCGGATCGTGCCCGGCACATAGAGCAGGCCGGTATCCGGGCTGTACGGCATCGGCGACCAGTTGGTGCCGCCCTGGCCGCCTGGCTGGATGACGACCGGCGTATCCCAGAACACCGCGTAGATGCAGCCGGTCTGCGGATAGCCGGATAGCGGTTGCTGCTGGCATTGCGGCACGGTCGCGTCACCGACAGGAATCGGCTGGGTCTTCGCCGTCTTCTGCCGCGGCTCCTGCGGCACCGGCTTTTCCTCGATGCCGACCAGCGGCTTGCCGTTTGTCCGGTCGAGAATATACACCCAGCCGGTGCGTCCGGCTTCGGCCAGCGCCTTGCGCGGCTGGCCGTTGAGTACCGTGTCGAACAGCACCACCGGGCTCGCCGCGTCATAGTCCCAGATGTCGTGGTGCACCTGCTGGAAGTGCCACTTGTACTGTCCGGTCTTGGCGTCGATCGCCATGATCGAGGCGCAGAACAGGTTGTCGCCCTCGCGCATCGAGCCGTCGTAGTCAGGCCCGCAATTACCGGTGGCGAAATACAGCAGGCCGAGTTCCGGATCGAGCGCCGGCGTATTCCAGATGGAGGCGCCGCCGCGCATCGCGTGGGTGGTGCCCGCCGGCCAGGTCTCGGCGCCGATCTCGCCCGGTGCGGGCAGCGTGTAGGACCGCCACAGGATCTTGCCGGTCTTCGCGTCAAGGGCTGTCAGCCGCCCGCGCACGCCGTACTCGCCGCCGGTGATCCCGCTATAAATGATGCCGTCATAGTAGAGCGGTGCGCTGGTCACGCCGTAGCCGTTCTTCCAGTCCTCGATCGGTGTCTTCCACACCTCCTTGCCAGTCTTGATGTCGAGCGCGGCGACGTTGGCATCGAGCTGGCCGAGGAAGAGCATGCCCTCGCCCATCGCCAGCCCGCGGTTGAGCCAGCCGCAGCAGACTGTGGTGATCTGCTGGTCGATGCCCGACCAACGCTCCCACTGGATTTCGCCGGTCTTGGCGTTCAGCGCAAACACGTCGTCGTTGCCGGTGACGACGTACATGATCCCGTCCTTCACCAGCGGCGTCGCCTCCGCCGAGTACTTGCCGCCATACCCCGAGCCCTTGAGCCGGGTCATCCAGGCGCCTTTGAGCTGCTGCACGTTTTCGGTGTTGATCTGCTTCAGCGTCGAATAGCGCTGGTTGGTGAGGTTGCCCCCGCTGGTCACCCAGTCCTTGCCGACCGGACCCTTCAGCAGTGCGTCGATCTCTGGATCGGCGGCCGACGCCGGCAAGGACACCGCGTAGACCAGGAAGCTTGCAAACAACACCGACGCAATTCGCCGACTGCGAGTGAGCATGTCGTTTCCCCGATGATTTTGTTCAGCTTTGAGCGACATACTGTGACGAGTGATACGGTCCTGGCAAGGTTGCCATCATCCGTGGGCCGATCCGCCGGCATCACGGATTGGTGTGAATGCAGGAAATCCCGCGAATGCCTTGCAACACACCTGCAAGCTGGCCAATCTTCTTCACAAAATTGGACCGGGTGGAAAATGTCTGATCCGATGGCTGACGACTGGTCGGGGGCCCGGCGTGCCACGCCCCCGATGTCCCGGCCAGCCGGCGCCCGGCATCGGGGCACCGGGCCGTCCGCCGCCATTCTTGGCGTCCTCGCTCGACTGAGCGTCGTACTGCTGCTGGGTTCCGGTGCCTTCGTCTGGTCAAGCGGCGAAGCTGCTGCTCCCCCGCCGGGCGGGCCGTTCACGCTGCAGGATGGCGACGGCAAGCCGGTGAGCGACCGCGACTTCCGCGGCAAATACATGTTGGTCTATTTCGGCTACACTTTCTGCCCGGATGCCTGCCCGACGACGTTGAACGCGGTGGCGGATGCGCTGGATCGCCTGGGCGCGAAGGCCGATCAAATTCAGGCGATCTTCATCACGGTCGATCCGAAGCGCGACACGCCTGCGGTTATGAAGCAGTACGTGGCGGCCTTCACCCCACGCCTGATCGGCCTGACCGGTTCGCTGGAGCAGATCGCCCAGGTGGCCGAGGAATATCGCGTTTACCACGTTGAGAACCGCACCGGCCCAGGGCCGAACGACTACTCGATCGATCACAGCTCCGTCCTGTATGTAATGGGACCCGACGGGGGCTTCATTGCAGCTTTCCGCGGCGACCAGTCTGGCGCGGAGATCGCAGACGATCTCAGCGAGTTGATGCCATGAATCATGCAGGCCGCGAGCGGGCAGTCGAACGCAGACACCACCGGTGATGATGTGCGCTTGTGCCGATGCCGGCTCTGTGCAAGTCTGACCGCGGTTGTAGGGTACTCTGTCCGTACTACCAAAAGCCGCGGGCCGGCACGCTTCGGCGTCGCTTGTGGAACGGATGACGAGTAACCGCCGGCAGCTGGGGAGAAACATCCATGGCCCAGAACTATCCTGGCCCGTATCGCGACGCCGAGCGTGGCGGAGCGACGGGTGGTGGGGCGATCACCGACGTACAGCGCAGTGCTCCTTCGCGACGCGCCTTCATCAAGGGCGTGATCGCATCGGGCGCGGCAGTGTCCGCCGCGGGCTACCTGTTCCGCGGCCCCGGCATATCATCCGCTCATGCGCAGGCCGCCGGCACCGTCGAGCGGCTGGTGACGTTGAATGTCAACGGCGCCAGCCGCCGCGTCGATGTGCTGCCGCAGGAAACACTGAGCCACACGATCCGCTATAAGCTCGGTCTGACCGGCACCAAGCTGGGCTGCGATCACGGCGAATGCGGCGCCTGCACGGTCATCATCGATGGTGTGACGGTGTATTCATGCACGACGCTGACGCACAGCGTGCGTGACCGCAAGATTACTACGATCGAAGGCATCGAGGGACCGAACGGAAAGCTGCACAAGGTCCAGGCGGCGTTCGTTGCCGAACTCGGACCGCAATGCGGCTTCTGTACCAGCGGCCAGGTGATGTCCGCGGTCGCACTGCTGGATCACAATCCGCATCCGACCGTGGAAGAGGCGCGCCTTGCTATGTCCGGCAATCTTTGCCGGTGTGGCGCCTACGACCACTACCTGAGAGGCGTCATGCGGGCGGCTGGGGAGGCGTGACATGGCATACAATCTGATCGGCCAGAACTTCGTGCCCCATGACGTGGTGGCCAAGGTCACCGGCCGGGCGAAATACGCCGAGGACTTCCGGGCGGACGGCATGGTGTTCTGCAAGCTGCTGACCAGCCTGATGCCGCACGCCAGGATCCGCAATGTCGACGCGTCCGAGGCGCTGAAGATGCCGGGTGTGCTCGGCATGCTTACCGCCGATGACGTGCCGCAGTTTCCGCCGCCGCAGCGGCCGATCCTGCAGAAGGACGAGGTGTTCTTCATCGGCGATCCGATCTTGGCGCTGGCAGCCGTGGACGAGACGACCGCGGCGGATGCGCTGGAGAAGGTCAAGATCGATTTTGAGCAACTGCCGCATGTGGTCGATCCGCTCGACAGTCTGTATCCGGGCGGACCCAATGCGCGGTCCAACGGCAATGTAGCGGCGGCGCAGATCAATCTGCAGACCGTGAAGTGGCAGGCTGCCGACTTCGTCGATGACAAGACGCTGCCAATGGGCAAGCCGGCCGAGACCTGGAGCTACGGCGATCTGGATGCCGCGTTCAAGGCATCGAAGCTGGTGATCGAGGAAAGCTTCGTCACCGCTGGTTATTCGCACCACAGCATGGAACCGCGCACTGCCATGGCTTACTGGCAGGGCGGTAAGTGCTTCCTGTACGGCTCCAACCAGAGCCACACTGCCGCGGTGCCGAATATCGCGCGCTACATCGGCATCGAACCAAAGGACCTGGTGTTCATTGCCGAGTATTGCGGCGGCGGCTTCGGCAGCAAGATCCCCGGCTATCCGATCATGGCGATACCGGCGCTGCTGTCGAAGAAGCTCGGGCGGCCGGTGATGATGCGTATCACACGGATCGAGGAATATTCGCTCGGCACAGCGCGCCCCACCTTCCAGGGTCACGCCAAGCTGGGTTTCCGCGCGGACGGCAAAATGCTGGCCGCGGACCTCTACGTGGTGCAGGAGAACGGGCCGGATATCGGCGGCGGCGACTTCCGCTCCGCCGGCAATGCGCTGTCGTTCGTCTATCAGCCGACCGCGATGCGCTTCCAGGCGATCCCGGTGTTGACCAACACGCCGCTGCGCGGACCGCAGCGCGGCCCCGGCGAGAATCAATTGGTGCCGGCGATCGAGCCGCTGATCGACAAGGCGGCGCGTGAGCTGGGCATCGACCGGGTGGCGATCCGGAAGATTAATGCCCCCGATTCGAAAGGCAAGATCGGCGCCGACCAGGGCCCGGTGACCAGCGCGTTCCTGAAGGAGGCGCTCGACAAGGGCGCCACGATGTTCAACTGGGAGGAGAAGAAACAACGCTCCGGCCAGAAGAACGGCAACAAGGTGATCGGCATCGGTATCGGCCAGGGCTACCACTCCGCCGGCAGCAACGGCTTCGATGGGCTGATGCGCATCACCCCCGACGGCAAGCTGCACGTCCACACCGGCGTCGGCAATCTCGGCACCTATTCGCATTCGGCCACCGCGCGGGTGGCGGCCGATCTGCTGAATGTCGCGTGGGAAAACGTGGTGATCGAGCGCGGCGACAGCCGGCTTGGCCTGCCGTGGAACAGCCCGCAGGCCGGCAGTCTCACCGCGTCGACCGAGTCGCGCACCAACTATGTCGCGGCGATGGATCTGAAGGACAAGCTGCTGGACATCGCCGCGCAGATGCTGGGCGGCGCGCCGGGCGATTATGACCTAGGCAATGAGCGCGTGGTGTCGAAGGCCGATGCGTCGAAGTCGATCACCTATGCGCAGGCGGCGCAGAAGGCGATCGAATTGGGGGGCAAGTACAGCGCCAAGGTGGTGCCGGAGGATATCAATCCGGTCACCAAGGATGGCGTGGCGATGATCGCCGGTACTGGCCTGGTCGGCGTTGCCAAGGACAACCTGCCGCGTGTCGGCGTGACCCCAGGCCTGACCGTGACCTTTGCCGAGATCGAGCTCGACACCGAGACCGGCAAGTTCAAGATCCTCAACATGCTGTGTGTCGCGGACTGCGGCACGGTCTTGCATCCGCAAGGGCTGGCGCACCAGATCCGCGGCGGCAACGTGATGGGCATCGGGTTGGCGGCGCTGGAACGCCACGTTTACGATCCTAAACTCGGCATACCCACGACGGTCCTGCTGTACCAGGCGAAGTTGCCGAGCTACCTGGATGTACCTGCGGAGATCGGCTGGGGAGCGGTGGAAATGCCCGACCCGCAGAATCCGGTCGGCGTGAAAGGGGTCGGCGAGCCGCCACAAGGATCCGGAGCCGCCGCGATCACCACGGCGATCTCGGACGCCATGGGAGGACATCTGTTCAATCGCACGCCGGTTTCAGCCGACATGATCCTGAATGCGCTGTCGGGGCGCCCGCAGGCGCACAAGCCGCTTCAGGTCAATTCGGTCTGAGGGAGCATCGCCATGATCGTCAAGGACATGATGCCGACCTTCGAGCTATATCAGCCGATGCAGCTCGCTGACGCCCTGGCCCTGCTGGACCGCTATCGCGCGGACGGCTGGAAGCTGGCCGGCGGCAACGACAGCCTGAGCTGGTTCAAGGAGCGCATCAAGCGGCCCAAGGCGGTGATCGATATCAGCGGCATCGCCGAACTGAAGGGTATCAAGGAAACGCCCGATGGGATCGAGATCGGCGCGCTTACCACACTGACGGAGGTCGAGAGCAACCCGACCATCCGCTCCAACTACCGGGTGCTGGCCGATGCGGCGCGGCGCGTGGCCGCCCCGCAGATCCGCAACACCGGCACGATGGGCGGCAACGTTTCGCAGGATGCGCGCTGTCTGTACTACCGCTACGGTCTCCCCTGCTACCGCGCCGGCGGCAACACCTGCTTCGCCGACACGCCGGAAGGCGTGAACCGCGAGCACGCCTTGTTCGATTCCGACCGCTGCATCGCGGTCAGCCCCTCTGACACCGCGCCGGCGCTGGTTGCGCTGGATGCGAAATTCGTCATCCGCAGCGTGAAGGGTGAGCGGGTCGTCGGCACGGACGAATTCTTCATCGGGCCGAAGGTCGACATCACGCACCTGACATCGGTACAGCCGCAGGAAATGCTGACCGCGATCCGCATTCCCAAGACATGGGCCGGCTCGCGCTTCTACTTCGAAAAGGTAGCTGATCGCGAGGCCTGGGACTTTGCACTGGTCAATGTCGCCGCCGCGATCGTCGTCACCAATGGCATGATCGAGCGGTCCCGCGTCGCGTGCGGTGGCGTCAGCGCCGTGCCGCGGCGGTTGACTGTGGTGGAAGAGGTCATCCAGGGGAAGTCGCAGGACGCCGATATCGCCAAGCTCGCCGGCCAGGCCGCGGTACGCGGCGCGAAACCGGTGAACTACAACCAGTTCAAGATCCCGTTGATGGCGAACCTGGTCACGCGAGCGGTGCGCGACGCCACTGCCTGATCGCCAACGCCGTTGTTCCGCTACGCCAGCAGCGTCTACGGACAGACCGTGCTGGTTGGGGCATCGTGGGACCTGATCTGGTGGTTTGTCGGCGCTGGAGCGGCCTTCATCGTGGTGCATGCCGTGGTGAAGGCGATTGCCGGTTCTCGCACCAAGATGTTGGAGCGCTAGTGCGTGAGCAGTGAGCGGGTCCTGCGGCATTACCTGGCCGACAGGCTGTATCACTGGACGATGGCGGCGGCGGCGCTGACCTGCCTGTTCACGGCATTCCTCCCGATCCTAGGCTGGAAGTTCGAATGGGTGACGGCGCACTGGATCGCCGGGATCATGCTGACGGCGGTCATCCTGTTCCATATTGTACGAGCCGTGTTGTGGCAGGATTTCTGGTCGATGGTACTCGGCCCGCGTGATCTGCGCAGTTCCTGGCGCCATGCGGCGCGGGCACTCGGGCTGGGCGGCCCGCCGCCGCAGCTCGATGCCAAGTACTCGCCGCTGCAGAAGATCTACCATTGGCTGGTCGCGGTCATGGTGCTGGCCATCGTGGCGACCGGCCTGTTGATGCTGAGCAAGATCGATACGCCGTTCTGGCGGCGCAATCCTTATTGGCTGGCCGACTCGCAGTGGGGGATGGTGTACGCGATCCACGGCCTGTGTGCGATGGCGATGATCACGCTGATCATGGCGCACGTTTATTTCGCGGTGCGGCCGGAAAAACTATGGATGACCCGCTCCATGTTTCATGGGTGGATTTCGCGCGACGACTATCTGCGTCACCATGATCCGCAGCGTTGGCCGCTGCCGGATGCGAATCCGCCATCGCGGGTGGGCGAGTAAGTGCTGAAAGGAACCCGATGACCGAGGCAGGCGTTGCGTCACCGCTTTCGTTGGCGGAGCGGATTGAGGTCATCGAGCAGGCGTACGAGCTGATGCTGGCCTATGCGGCGCAGGGACGGCAGAACGATGCGGATGACAGCAGCTCGATCCGGCGGTTTCTGCAACGCGCCGACGCCGCGCTGGATGGACTGGCAGACTGCCTGCGGCAGAGCGTGGCCGCGCAGGCCGAGGCCTATGCCGGTTTTGTCGCGGTCCTTGAACAGGACGCGCTAAATACGCGCGCGGCGCTTCGCCTGGTGCTGGCGCGGAAGGCGCTGAGTTCGCAGCTTATCGACAATCTGAACGCGTCGATCCACGTCCGCGCGCTGCTGACCGACATCTTCCTGATCGACGAGTCGCTGAAGGGCGACACAGGCGATGCCTGACGCCACACGACCACGGCTAGGGGTGATCGGTCTCGGCGCGATGGGCGCGCGTATCGCCACGCGTCTGGTGTGGGAAGGGTTCAACCCACAGGTCTACGACGTGGTCGACGTCGCGGTACGGATGTTCACCAACGATGTCGGCGGCATGATGAGCGGCTCGCCGAAGATGCTGGCGCAGAGCAGTGACATCGTCATCACCGTGCTGCCCTCCGCTGAAGCGCTGCGTGACGTGTTGTTCGGCTGGGAGGGTCTGGCCGGCGGGTTCAAACCGGGCGGCGTGGTGATCGACATGAGCACGTCGGACCCGCTGGCGACCGTCGAGCTCGCGCGGCGATTGGCTGAACGCGGCATCGATCTGATCGACGCACCGGCGCTCGGCACGCCGGCGGATGCACGGGCGGGCAAGCTTACTCTCGTCATCGGCGGTGACGCGGCGGCAGTGGAGCGATGCCGGCCGATCTTCGCCGTGCTGGCGGCGCGTACGCTGCACGCGGGCCCGGTCGGTTCGGGTCAGGCAGGCGCGGCACTCGGCGATTTCCTGCGCGGCGCGGAGATTCTCGCCGCGAGCGAGGCGTTGCGCATCGGTCAGCGCTTTGGGTTGGATGCGGCGTCGGTGATCGAAATCGGCGAGGTGCTGAGTGGGGTTGGCCCGGCGATGGGCGCCCTGCTGCGCGAGCAGGTGCTGACGCGGAAGTTCAATACCGGCCTGGCGCTAGGGCATGTACTGAGCGGTTTGCGGATCACCGCCGACGTGGCGCGGTCCGCTGGCGTGCATGCTCCGTTGCTTGCCGCTTGCCATGCTGCCTGGGCGGCCGCCGAGGCAGGGATCGGCTCGGGTGCCGATCAGAGCGAGTTGCTCCGCTGGCTGGAATCGGTGGTGGTGCAGGAGCCGAAGGACGAAGTCTGAACCGCTGCTGACGTTGGGGGAAACGAATGCACAGCAAAATCCGGCGCACGGCGCAAGATCGCTTGCAGCCGGTCGCCGGCAACGGATTGTTGGATCGTCGCGCGTTATTTCGCGCCGGCGCGGCGGTGGCGGCCGGCGCCGGGTTCGCGGGCTCCTCAAATGCCGCGGGGCCGCTGGAAGTCGAGCCGTGGATGCGCGAGGTGGGCGCACCATTCGCGCCCTATGGCCAACCGTCGCATTTCGAGAACAAGGTCGTGCGCACCATTGGCACGCTGCCGGGTACCACCGGCACCGGCTCGTCACGGACCCCGTTGCACGCGCTGGAAGGGACGATCACCCCCAATGGCCTGCACTTCGAACGCTCGCACGACGGCATTCCCGATATCGATCCGGATAAGCACCAACTGCTGATTCACGGTCTGGTCCACCGTCCGCTGAGCTTCAGCCTAGAGGCGTTGGCGCGCTATCCGACGGTGTCGCGCATGGCGTTCATCGAGTGTGGCGGGAATGGCGGTGCGCTGTATCAGAAGACGCCGGTGCAGCTTGGGGCGCAAGGCCTGCATGGCCTGGTGTCCTGCGCCGAATGGACCGGTGTGCCGCTTGCCGTCCTGCTCGAGGAGGCCGGTGTCGATCCACAGGCGCGATGGATCCTGGCGGAGGGGGCGGACGCCGCGAGCATGAGTCGCAGCGTGCCCCTGGCCAAGGCGATGGATGACGCCATCGTCGCGCTCTATCAGAACGGCGAACGGATTCGGCCGGACAACGGCTATCCGATGCGCTTGCTGCTGCCGGGTTTCGAAGGCAACGCCAACGTGAAGTGGCTGCGTCGGATCAAACTGACCGACGGGCCGATCATGACCAAGGACGAGACCTCGAAATATACCATTTCGTTGCCGAACGGCAAAGCGCAGCAGTTCGTGTTCCCGATCGAGGCGAAATCGCTGATCACGCGTCCGTCGCCCGGTCTGCGGCTCGATGGCGCCGGGATCTACGAGATTTCAGGATTGGCATGGTCGGGCTACGGCAGGATCGCGAAGGTCGAGGTCTCCGCCGATGGCGGCAAGAGTTGGGCTGAGGCGGTGTTGCAGCAGCCGGCGCTGCCGATGGCGCTGACACGGTTCCGCATGCCGTGGCGATGGAACGGTGGCCCCGCCGTGCTGCAGAGCCGTGCGGTGGACGAGTCCGGCTACGTCCAGCCAAGCCGCGAACAGCTCGTCGCCGAGCGCGGCAACAATACGATCTATCATTACAACGGCATCACCAGTTGGGGTGTGTCGGAAAGCGGTGAGCTGACGCATGTCTATGCATAGGCTGCTGATCGGCGCGGCGATGCTGATGTCCGCCACATCCGGGGTGAGGGCAGACAGCCCGAACCTCGGACGCGTCGTGTCACCGGAAGAGATCGCGGTGTGGGACATCAGCATCGCGCCCGACGGCGCCAACCTGCCGCATGGCAGTGGAACACCCGCGCAGGGCGAAGCGGTGTACCGCGCGGCATGCCAGACGTGTCATGGTGAGCGCGGCGCTGGGAAGCCGAACGATCCGCTGGTCGGTGGCCAGGGAACGCTGACCGGCGAGGGGCTGCCGATCAAGACGGTCGACAGCTTCTGGCCGTATGCGACGACACTGTTCGACTACGTGCGTCGTGCCATGCCGCTGACCGCGCCGAAGTCGCTGACCGATGATCAGGTCTATGCAGTCTGTGCCTACATTTTGTCGCTGAACGGCATCATCGGTGCAGACGACACGATGAATGCCGAGACACTGCCTGCGGTACGCATGCCCAACCGTGATGGGTTCGTCTTGTTCTCGCGGTCGCGGTAGTGCCCCGAATGCACCATGTCACGTGGCCACCTCCATTGCGGCGGCACCGCCTGCCTATTGCTGATCGCAATGGTCGGTCACCTCCTTGCCAAGAGAAAACACCGCACCTGCTTTGATCTCGACATCTCTTACAATGCAGCTTCGGCCAGTCTTGTCGGTGAACCTGACATCATAGCGTCCCGACGAGATGCCGGTGATCCGCAAGCGCTCATCGAAATCGACGCTGCCATCCGGATCGTTCCGACACTGATCGCTGCCCCAATGGGTGGTCCCCGCCGGCGCGAGGAAGAAATGTGTGATCGTCTCGCCCGTCAGGTTCCAGAACCGGGTGACGCCGCCGTCGGCCGCCCATGCCGTACTTGCTCCGGCGATGATCGTGTAGGTGGCTACGATTCTCAGGAATACAACTGTCATGGTCTGTGCATTGTCCGATCATACTAGACTTAGCGAGGGGGTGGCGCGATGATATGCGGTCAGCTCGCGATCAGGCAAGCTTGAATGCCTTGCCACGAGGTTATCGGCGCGCATGTAATGACGCCAACGGGCACGCGCGCTTTGACGGAGGAACTCCAGATGCTGTCGCACATTAATCAGGTCGTCAGCCGTCGTCACTTGCCGAAGTTCCTTGCTGCCAGCCCATTGTTGACCTGTTCCGGTGTGTCAGCCTTGGCGCAAGGTTCACCATCGCGGCCTGCCGATCCGTTGGCGTGGGCACCGCGCGACCTCGACAAGCTCATTGACAATGCCGGGCACGCCCTCGACGTGTTCGACTTTGAACCCGTCATGAAGAAGAATGTGCCGGCAGCGCATTTCGGCTACATGGCAAGCGGCGTCGACGACGAGATGACGCTGCGTGCCAATCGGGAGGCGTTCCAGAAATTGCAGCTCCGCCCGCGCCGCCTGGTCGATGTCAGCAAGATCGACATGCGCACGGACATCCTTGGCACGACTTACGATAGCCCAATCGTCATCTGCCCCACTGCCAGCAACAAGGCGTTTCACCCGGAAGGTGAAGTGGCCGTCGCGAGGGCGGCGAGGGCGGGCAACCATCTGCAGATGCTTTCGACTGTTGCGACGACCTCGATCGAGGATGCCATCGCGGCGCGCGGCGCGCCGGTGTGGTTCCAGTTGTATCCGACACGGAAGTGGGAGGTCGCCGAGGCCCTGGCCAAGCGCGCGGAACGCGCCGGGAGCCCGGTGATCGTGGTCACCGTCGACGTCCTCGCGCCGCAGAACTGGGAGACACTGTTCCGGCTGCGACGCTTGGACGACCGGCAATGCGGGACCTGCCATGGCCGGACCATGCAGGACTACGTCGCCCGCAAGCCGAATTTCGATGGTATCGACCTCGCGGGTGTCAATTTCAATGCCACGAACCTGACCTGGGGTTTCGTCAAACGGCTGCGCGACACGGTTCGCGCCAAGATCATGCTCAAGGGCATCCTCACCGGCGAAGATGCGACGCTGGCGGTCGACAACGGCGTCGACGGCATCATCGTTTCGAACCATGGCGGACGCGTCGACGATAGCGGCCGCGCGACGATCGACGCATTGCCGGAAATCATCGCGGCGGTCGGGGGTCGCATGCCGGTGCTGGTGGACAGCGGCTTCCGTCGCGGCACCGACATCGTCAAGGCGCTTGCCATCGGCGCGCAGGCGGTGTGCATCGGGCGTCCCTATCTGTGGGGTCTCGGCGCATTCGGCCAGACGGGTGTTGAACGCGTGCTGGAAATCCTGCGTACCGAGACGCATGCGGTCATGCAGCAGATCGGCGCCCCTTCAATCAAGGACCTCACGCCCGACATGGTACGTCGCGACGGGTAGAGCGCAAACCGGGAGGTGATGACCGCCCATGCTTCGCTTCGGCATTGCACAGTTTCTATTCGCCCTGGTGGTGTTGCTGCCGAGCGCCCACGCAAGGATTGAGCGGCTCGACATCCTGGAACGCCAGGACTTCGCCGCGGGAACCACGTTCGGTCCGGTCGGTGCGTACGAGAAGCTGCGCGGCCGTGCCTGGTTCGCGCTGGACCCGGCTGCGCCGGCCAATGCTCCAATCGCCGACCTCAAGCTCGCACCGCGCGATGGGCATGGGTTGGTCACCTTCAGCGCCGACTTTCTCGTGCTGCGTCCGATCGACACATCGCGCGGCAATGGTACTTTGCTGTACGAGGTCAACAACCGTGGCGGCCTCGGTATGCTTGCCCAGCTTGACGAGGCGCCGCCGAACAACGACCCGGCGAGTCGCGCGGACGCGGGAAATGGCTTCCTGTTCCGTGAGGGGTTCACGCTGATGTGGTCCGCCTGGGCCACCGACGTCGCGACGCAGCCCGGCGACCATCGGATGGTGCTGCATGCCCCGGTCGCCACCGACCACGGCAAGCCGATCACCGGCCGTGTCGCCTACGAGGTGATCGTGCCTGTACCGACCGAGACCGCGCGCTTCGCCGGAATGCTCGGTACTGTGTACCAGCCTGCGGCGGACGGCGCCCCGGATGCGGTGCTGACCGAGCGTCAGCGGCCGGAGCGCGAACGTACTACGATTGACCGCGCGCGCTGGTCCTTCGTCGCCGCACCTGATGAAGGCTGGCCTAGCGAATTGCGTCTCCAGGGTGGCTTCCGGCCCGGCCGCATCTACGAGCTTACCTATACGGCGCGCGATCCGACCCTCGTTGCTCTCGGTATGGCGGGGATCCGCGACCTGCTGTCGTATCTGCGGAGCTATCCGCTGGCCGACGCACCGCCGCCGCGGTACAGCCTTGTTTTCGGCATCTCGCAGTCCGGACGTTTGATCCAGACCATGCTGCTGCGCGGCCTGCACGTCGATGAGTTTGGGACGCCCGTGTTCGATGGCGCCTTCATCCACGTCGCCGGCGGGGGCAAGGGCGGTTTTGACTATCGCTTTGCCATGCCGACACGGCACAACAGCGTGCTTGAGGACCACATTTATCCAACCGACACCTTCCCCTTTACAACGGTCCCCGAGCGCGATCCGGTCACCGGCGCCGAAGCGTCCGTACTCGATCGTGCCCGTCAGCTCGGCGCGGTGCCGAAGCTGTTCTATGTGAACGATTCGAGCGAGTACTGGAATCGCTCTGCCTCGCTGATCGGCACCGATCCGGCGGGACTGCGCGATCTGCCGCCAGCGCCCGAAGCGCGCATCTACCTGATCGCCGGCGCTCAGCACTATGTCGGCAATCAGCGTGATCGCGGCATGTTCAGCAATTGTGTCGACCCACTCAACCATTACCGCGTGCTGCGTGCACTGGTATTGGCACTCCACCGCTGGGTAGCCGACGGCGATGAGCCGCCATCGAGCACCTACCCGCGTATCGAGGATGGCACGCTGGTTTCGGTTGTCGCCTATAAGGCCGCATTCCCAAGGATTCCCGGCTTCCGCCTGCCAGACACCAATCTGCGTCCGCCGCGCCTCGACCTGGGCGCGCGATTCATTACGGAACGCATCGCCGACATTGTGCCGCCCATAGCAGGCAAGCCGTTCGAGACGTTGGTGCCGAGACCCAATGCCGATGGTCTGGACCAAGGGGGCGTGGAATTGCCCGAAATGTTGGTGCCGCTTGGCACTTACACGGGCTTCAACACCCGCACCGAGGCTGTAGGGTTTCCCTGGGCGACCGGACGATGGGATGGCTCCTTTGTCCCATTCCCGCGGACAGAGGGGGAACGTCGCTTGTCCGGCGATCCGCGACCATCGCTTGAGGTTCGTTACGCCAACCGCGCCGACTATGAAGCCAAGCTGCGCGCCAAGGCTGTCGTGGTCGCGCGCGATGGCTTCCTGCGCCAGGAAGAAGTCGATGACCTGGTGGGCGAGGCAGGTGATTTCTATGACCGGATCATCGCGCACGATCCACGCGATCGGAGCTGCCGCTATTTGTTCGGCGGATAGTGGCTCGGCAAGTAGGCAGCATGGAACGGTGGGGGACGTTGCTCCAGGGGAATCGGGTGAAAGAATCATGCGCTGACGAGACTTGCCAGGAAGTCATCGTCCCAAGCAGCGACTTTGCGCCTGAGGCGTAAGGAGTCTCTGCCGGCGGCGTTCCGGATCAGGTTGTGGGCCATGTGTTTGATGGTGGTGAAGTTGGCCGGGGCGTGCTCGGTTCGAACCCGGCACTCTCATGTTCGGTCACTTCTCCTGGCACCGCTTCGTCTTCATTCAGCTCTGGATCTTCGTGCTGTTCCTGATCTTCACGACCGGGGCGGAACTCAACCGGCTGTTCGGATACGGGATGCTGGCCACGCTGTTCTTCACGCGCCGGAGCAGCGAGTTCCTGCTGAGCCGCCGCCAGCGGATCAAAACGCTGGTGCGCCTCAGCCACATCACAGAGCGGCATGTTCGACGAACTCGAGCACCCGGGCACCGATGCGCATCGCAAAATGGTCGGATTGCTGAAGACGCTTGGCGAGGACGGGCGTCGAGTGCCTGCCGCCGTGGCGCACATGTCGACCACCTCGACGGATCGTGCCCGCTCCTGAATGAACTGACTGAATGTCATGCGAGCCGCGCTCGTCCTGACGCACAGCATAGGCGGGTGATCGCTCACGGCCGAATAACAGGCGCGCTGTAACAAAATGTGACAAATTCAATCGGCGTGAAGATGGCGCAAAATGGCAAGCCGGCGCCCGAGCCGCTTGCAATCTATGGATCGAGTGCGCTGTCCTGGTCCAGGCGGCGGGCCTTGCATTGAACTCGATCGACCAACCATGCTCGGCCCGCTCGGGTCTGGGAGGAGACCTCGTGTTGGAGCCTGCATCGACCGCCGTCGCTCGCCCCCTTTCCGGCTCCAAGGCGCTTCTTCTCCGGCTGGCCGTGCTCGGGCCGGGACTGCTGGTCATGCTGGCCGATGCCGATGTCGGCAACGTCGCCGTCGCGGCGCAGGCCGGCGCCCGTTGGGGTTTCCGTCTGTTGCCGCTCCTGCTGGCGCTGATTCCGTTGCTCTTCATCGTCCAGGAACTCACTGTGCGGCTCGGCATCTTCACGCGTCAGGGCCTCGGCGAACTCATCCGCGATCGTTTTGGCCGCTTTTGGAGCCTTGTTGCCGGCATCGGCCTTGTCATCGCGGTGATGGCGTCGCTGGTGACCGAGTTCACCGGCGTGGCCGGTATCGGTGAGCTCTACGGCCTGTCGCGCGACGTCACCTTGCCGATGGCTGGCGGCATACTGCTGCTCATCGCAGCATCGGGGACCTATCGGCGCATCGAGTTTATTACCCTCTGGATCGGGCTGTTCGTGCTCGCGTTCTTCGTGGTGGCCGCGAGCGCCCGCCCCGGCGCCGCCCGCGTGGTCCATGAAATGGTCGATATCCCATTCGGCAATGGGGAGTTCTGGTTTATGGTGGCGGCAACGATCGGCACCTGCTTCAACCCCTGGATGATGTTCTATCAGCAGTCCGCCGTGGTCGACAAAGGGTTGGCTGTGCACAACTATCGGTTGTCGCGCATTGAAACCGCGACCGGCGCCATCCTCACCCAGTTGATCACGGCATCGGTGCTGTTCGCCGTGGCGACCAGCTTCGGGGCAGGCGGCGTTCAGGGCTCCCTCGAGACGATTGGCCAGATCAGCCACGCCATGATACCGCTGCTCGGGGTGTCGCTCGGCCCACTGGTGTTCAGCATCGGCGTGCTTGGCGCTTCGATGGTTGCCGCCATTGTCTGCTCGCTCGCGCTCGCTTGGGGCATTGGAGAACTGTGCGGCATAAGCCGCTCCCTCGAAGAGCAGCCGCGGCGCCTACGCTGGTTCTACCTCGCTTACGTGGTCGGGGTTGTCGCCGCAGCCACCCTGGTCTGGGCGGAGCCGAACCTGCTCTGGCTGAACATCGTCGCCCAGGTGACCAACGTTTTCTCGCTTCCCTTGGTGATAGGCTTCCTCATCATCCTCGCGGTGACATGCGTGCCTGCTCCGTTCCGCCTGCGCGGCTGGTATCTCTGGATGACGATCGGTCTCTCCGCGGTTGTCTGCCTGGGCGGCGTGTTCGGAGCGATGCAGTAGGTCGTGGGCGCCGGCTGCAGCAATTACGCGGGTGCATATCATTCTCTGAAACCTTCATCGGCATGACGGTGTTCGCGTTGCCGCCCTGCCGCAGCGGAAGACTGGTGCGCTTGGCCTTCAGGTGCATGACGATACCTGCCGCGTCACGGCTTGCGGTTCCGTCCTCGTCGGCCGAGAGGCCAGACTCGCTGGATCATGGCGAACAGGAACGCGGTAGTCAGGCCGAACAGAATCATGCCGTTCAGCGCCTCCAGCGCCCCCATCAGCTCCCAATCTTTCTCCAGAAACAAGTTGGCATGTCCATAGCTTGTCATGGCACTGAACGAGTATAGCATCGCAGACCGGTTGTCCGGCAGCGCACCGAGCAGTCGGTAAGCAATCGCCCAGGTAGCTCCCTCTATCGCGTGCAGAATGGTTGCCAACAAAACCACCGTACCGATGACAAGGACAAAGGCGGCGGTATACCGGCGACGCATCATGATGCTGGCCTGAAGCCGAAAGACTTGCTCGTTAACGATGCCGAGACCAAACACGTGGATGACGACAGTCAAGACGATCAACGGCAGGCTCCAGACCCAGTCGGGGTACCACGAAGTCATCTCGAATTGCTGCATGAAACTCTATCGCCACCGGGGCCGCGCCGCTGTCATGCTCCCACACGTCGGAGGTGCCGCATATATTTGTGGCCCACATCGCCGATGCGGCCGGTACGATCAAGCCGGTCTGAAACGCGCCACTCCAGCGGCAATTCCACTTCCTCCGCTGCCGCCATGGCGGCCACTGCAGTGTCGAACGACATCCTGTCAGGATTGTCCGAAGGCATGGACGTGAGCGTCCCGAACAGCTCGGCCTGTTCCAGCAGCAGGCGCCGGCCGTCCAGCAATTGCTCATAGGCCGCCCAAGGGACAAACTTGGTGAGCGGGAACTGCTGCCCGGCGCGTGCCGCGACATCGATATTCAGGCCGGCGACAAAAAAGCACATTCTTGCCGGCGTGGGCCGGTTAGCGCTGGATCGAGCGATAGGTGCGATCGAGCTCGACCCGCGTGTGGTAGCGCGCCGCGTCGAGTGGCGGATGCGGCCAGGTGACCTGGTGCGGCATCGCCGGAACCAGTGCCTCTTCTATCTGGTCGATGTCTTCCGGCCCGATGGCCGGCCGGCGGCGAAACGAGGACAGGTCCGCCTGGAGCAGCGAGCCGAACGGCCGCTTGTCTCTCTGCCAGACATCTACGTGCAGCCTGTCTATCAGTGACGGTGCCGCGGCAAAGACCCTGGACGTGCTCATGACCCGCATCGGCTCCGGCCGGCCCGGACCGATCAGGCCATCCAGCTGCAGGAACAGGCCCTCAGGACGATCGAGGTTAAGCAGCGCATTGTCGACGAACACGATGGGTACTGCGAAGCAATACCGCAGGTGTAGGATTTACCATTGTGTGCCAGGCGCGATTCTCTGAAAATTGTCCGGAAGCGTGTTTTTGGGTGCAGGACAATGGATGCCTATTCTGCCGTTGCAATGCAGCGGGTGGGGCTGCTTGCCGAGATTCCGGCTATGGTCACCGCCTTCGGCCTGGCGCCGGGAAAGGTGCTGTGCGAGGCGGGCCTGGTGGCCGATGCGCTGGATGATCCTGAGGGCCTGATCCCGTATGTGGCGCTGGGAAGGCTACTCGGCGCCTGCATCCGTCAAACTGGGCTTAGCTCCTTTCACCTGCGCCTCGCCCAGCGCGGCGGCACAGCCTCGCTGGGGTTGGTCGGGCGGTTCATGGCGAGCGCCCCCACGCTCGGTGCTGCCCTCCTTGACATCGTGTCCAATCAACACCGCTACGTACGGGGAGGTCTACCGTACTTGATCGCCAGCGAAGACGTAGTCTTCTTGGGCTACATCATCGAGGACCCGGCCACGCCGTTCGCCACGCTGATCTACCAGACGATGATGGCCTTCGGCACCACGATCGTCCGCGAACTGGCCGGCGTGTCGCCCCTCGAGCTGCGACTGGCCCATCAGCCACCACCGGAAATCGGCACCTTCCGTCAATTTTTCGATGCGCCGGTGACATTCGACTCCACTCAGACCGCACTTGTCTACCCACGATCCGCAATGGCGCGAAGGCTACCTGGCACGAACCCCGCGTTGCGCTCCCAACTGGCCGACGAGGTGCGCTCTTACTGGGCGCTCCCCGAGCCTGGCCTGCTTGAGCGGGCCGAGCGCATACTGCATGCGCGGGTTTCGTATGGCGGATGTCGCCTCGAAGATCTTGCCGCGGAACTGGGTCTTACGAAGCGCATCCTGAACCGGCGGCTCGCCGCGGAGGGCACCACGTTCCGCCAATTGCTTGGCCAGGTTCGGTTCAAGGCCGCTTCCCAGCTCTTGGCACTGACGTCCTTGAGCCTCACCGAAATCAGCCACGCTTTCGGCTATGCCGAGAGCAGCGCATTCACCCGCGCTTTCCGTCGCTGGAGTGGTCTCGCTCCGTCCGAATGGCGGAGCAGCACAGCAGGCGATCGCTGGTGCCCACGACACGACCGCCGCGTCCGGACGGCCCGCTCATTTGCCCTATCGTGACCAACCGCCGGCGCCACTTTCTCCGTCCGTGCCGGAAAGCCTGCCGCCGTCACCGGTGATTTAGCGGCAGAGTGATTCTGCCTCAGCCCTCGCTCTGGAAGAAGTAGGCCAGCGCGAGCAATACGTAGACGCCGATCAGCAGAAAGCCCTCATACTAGGTTGTCTCCCCGTCGGCAGCAATCGCGCGCACCACGAAGGCGGCGCTGGCGATGGCGAACAGGTCGAGCGGGCTGCCGAACACCAGGTTCATCGGGTGCCCGATCGCCCAGGACACCAGCACCAGTATGGGCGCGACCACCAATGCGATTTGCACTGCCGAGCCCACACACATGCCGAGCGCGATGTCCATCCGGTCCGCCCGCGCGAAGGCCACCGAGGCGAACAGGTCAGCCACCGTGCCGATCAGTGCCAGCACCACCACGCCCATAAACACCGGCGACAGCCCGATGTGAGACGCTGTCTCGGCGAGCCGCGCGGTCACCAGCTCAGATTCGGCCGCAATCGCCACCGTCCCACATATCATCACTCCGAGTCCAAGCTTCAGGCTCCAACTCGGCTTGTCGACCTCGGCCCCGGTTGCGAACATGCTTCGGTGGGTGACCAGCACGTAGACCAGGTGGGCGCCGTAGAGCAGGAGCAGCACCACCGAGACGCATAGGCTCAAACGCTCGTCCGGCAGAGACCGATCCGAGCCGGGCGACAGCACCCGCTCAGTCATGTCGAACGTGGCCGGTAGCAGGATCGCCACGGCCAACAGCAGCAACATCGTCGACAGCAGCCCGACCTGCGCCTTGCCGAAGGTCTGCCGCTCATGCCGCAGTCCGCCCGCCAGTGCGGCGATACCCAGGAACAGCAACGTCGTGCCGATGATAGAGCCGGTGATCTGCGCCTGCACCACCCGTGTCTGCGCATGCGACAGCACGAACAACGCCAGCACCAGCTCGGCCGCATTGCCGAAGCTGACATTGAGCAGGCTGCCGATCATGGCGCCGGCGTGCCCGGCCACCTGCTCGGTGCCGCGGCGCACCCAGTCGGCGAGCACTGCGATGGCGACCAGACCGGCGAGAAAGATCCAGACGGGGGGAACCAGATCGAACCAGTGCAGCGTCAGCGACAGCGGCACCGATAGCAGCGGTGCGCCAATCCGGATCGGCGTGGCCAGCCTCATCGGCGATGATGCTCCGCTCTGCCCCTGATGCTCCGCTCAGCCCCGAGGAGAGTAGCGGCCCTGCCTTCGCCGGAGCAGCCGCGCCGTGCGGGATCATTGCATGCAGACAAATGGCCGTGCGAGCGGCCGCTCGCGTGACAGATACCATTCTGCGCCGCAACATGCCGGGCGAGAGCCTTTGCTCGTGCCTCGATGTCCACTGAGTGGGGAATGATATCATGGCCAGAGCCGCCGCCGCTCCTGCTGACGACTCCGTGATGCAATCCGTCGCCGACGCGATGAACAACGCGGCGTCCAAGGCGTCCGACGATGCGGCCAAGGTGCGCAGTACGGTCGCGGATGCCGGTCCGCGAGCATTGCGGGCGATGTCGCGGGCGATCTACGTTAGTGCCTACGTTTTGGCCTATGGCGTAGTCTATTCTGCGGTATTTGTCGCCAAGACGCTGCCGCAAGAGAACCCATTGATACATGGGTTGCGCGATGGTGGGCGTGCCGCCCTGGATGCCCTGAAGGGCGCCTGAATCAAAGCTGTTGCTGTCGTGCTGGCCGCGCGCGCCAGCCGCCGTGACGCCAAGGCATTACGTGATGAAAGCCGCGGATCTCTTGCATGTTTGACGCCCTGGTCGCCGGCGCTACCGACCTGAACATTGTGCTGCCCCAACCGGGCGTCATCCGCATCGTCAGCACCAGACTGTTCTCCGACCCGGACGATGAACTGTGCCATCGCTTCCTCCGGCGAGTGTTTTCGGCGCCGGAGATCGAGGACGCGGTGATCGAGCCCGAGGCGACCCCGACGTTGGAACTGCATTTTGATGGCACGCGGCATAGCCAAAGAGGCGTCCTGCAGCGCGTTGCCGACCTGCTACGCGGCAGTGGGGACTCGGCGGCGCACGAGGGCTTGGCGATCGCCCCCGCCTCGACCGCACGTGACCGGCACGGCGTCGTGCGCTATCGGCGCTTTGCCCGCCGGCTAACCGGCTGGCGGGTGGAGCACGAGCGCATTGGCTCGCTGCGGCTCAGCAATCCCGTGCTCTACCGTAAGGCCGCGCTGTGCGAGGCGATCGAGCGCGAGCTGATGAGCGTGCTTGGTGTGCATCGCTACGACACCAGTTCCGTGAAGTGCCGTGTAGACATCGAGTACGACCCCCGCCAGCTCAGTGCCGCGCAGATCATTGAGGTCCTCGATGGCGCGTTGGCGGGCACCGAACACCCGGTGAAGCTCGACAAGCTCAACCGCGACCTGACGATCTGTACCCTCTCCGTGCCTGTGGCAGCCGTCGCGCAGCTCGCCGTGCCTGCGTTGCTGCCGGTCGCTGCCGCGCTGTTCCTCTACACCACGCTGCCGAGCTTCCAGGGCGCCTGGCGGGTGATAACGAAGGAGCGGCGGCTCGGCGTCGACGTGCTCGACTCTATCGTCGTCCTGGCCTGCCTCGGCACCCTGCAGATCATGCCCGGCGCCATCCTCGCCTGGTGTCTCTCCTTCGGCCGCTACCTCGTCCGCCGCACCGAAGACAACTCGAAGAAGCTGCTGCTGGGCGTCTTCGGCAAGCAACCAGCTTCGCGACCCATCTGCTCGAGGCTGGCACCGACATTCGCATTATCCAGGTGCTGCTCGGCCATGCCCGGCTGTCGACCACGGCACGCTACACTCAAGTCGCTACCCATCTGATTGCCGACACGACAAGCCCGTTGGATCGCCTCAGCCTCGCGGTCACGCCACCCAGTCTGAGCGCACGCAACGATGCAGCCTGCGCTCAAGGTGGCGGAGATCTTCCGCCGCCATGGCGCGGCCTATCGCGTCGATCACGCCGCTACCCTGTCCAACAGCCAGCGGCGGGTCATGGCCGCGATCGAGGCCTGCCGCACATCGACCCTCGGCGATCATGTCGAGCGATGCGCCGACTGCGGTGCGGTGCGCATCGCCTACAATTCCTGCCGCGACCGGCACTGCCCAAAATGGCAGGGCCTGGCCCGGGCGCAGTGGCTCGCAGACCGACAGGCTGAGTTGCTGCCGGTATGCGGAACGCGTCAAACCACCGACCCAGCTTTGCGGGCCCTGCATCTCCTGGCAGAATGTCTCTAACATATCAAACGAGCATGTTGGCGGATGGGGTGTCCGCCTAATACCCATCCTGGCGCGTTCCGCTTTATCCCAAAGTGTGCTGAAAATCGCAGTCTATAGCTACACGCTTGTCCGGGGCTGTTTCTGCTTGTTCCTCGCTATCCTGTGCTATAGTGTATGCCAGGGTGTATGCTGGCGATTGGGCAGGGATCATGAATAAGCTGAACGCAGCGCGGATGCGGACACTGACCAAGTCCGGAACCTACGGTGATGGCGCGGGCCTCTACCTTCAGGTGCGGGGGCCGACGAACCGGTCCTGGCTCTACCGCTTCAAGCTGCACGGCACGCCGCA
>Ga0209040_10000846_pt1 | contig 23759 bp, 24 predicted proteins | sample BogFormECP12_OM3_FD_188240 | JGI IMG/M metagenome (GOLD analysis project Ga0209040, IMG submission 188240) | Bog forest soil microbial communities from Calvert Island, British Columbia, Canada - ECP12_OM3 (SPAdes) (version 2) | ecosystem: Environmental > Aquatic > Freshwater > Wetlands > Bog ... | reverse complement strand
GGCATGGGTTCCCGGGTTGCCTGGATTGGGGCGGGACCATACTTTCCGCCCCCCTCCCGTCAAGCTTACCGGACCCGCATCGATGGACCAACGCCTCAACGAATTGGCCAGCCGCATTGCCGAGGCGCTGGAACGCCTGGCGCCGCCGCCCCTGGCGGCGGTGGATCTCGCCTCGGCGGACGCCTTCGTTTGGCACCCCTCGCCGCCGCACTTGGCGCCGGTTGCCAAGGTGTCGCGGGTCGATATCGCGCTGCTGCAAGGGGTGGAACGCCAGAAGCAGATCCTGCTTGACAACACGCTGCGGTTCACGCGCGGCCTGCCGGCCAACAACGCCATGCTGTGGGGCGCGCGCGGCATGGGCAAGTCGTCGCTGGTGAAGGCGGTGCACGCGGTGGTCAGCGCGCAATTGCCTCGCAGCCTGGCGCTGGTCGAGATCCACCGCGAGGACGTGCGCTCGCTGCCGGAACTGCTCAATGTGCTACGAGGCAAGCCGCGCCGGTGCCTGATCCTGTGCGACGACCTGTCGTTCGAGCGCGAGGATTCCGACTACAAGGCACTGAAGTCGATCCTGGAGGGCGGCATCGAGGGACGCCCCGACAATGTGCTGTTCTACGCCACCTCCAATCGCCGCCATCTGATGCCGCGCGACATGATCGAGAACGAACGCTCCACCGCGATCAATCCGTCAGAGGCGACCGAGGAGAAGGTGTCGCTGTCCGACCGCTTCGGCCTCTGGCTCGGCTTCCACAACTGCGACCAGGAAACGTTCTTCGCCATGGTCGATGGCTACGCCGCAAGCATGAAGCTGCCGATCCAGGTCGACGCGATGCATGCCGAGGCGATCGAGTGGTCGATGACCCGCGGCTCGCGGTCGGGGCGCGTGGCCTGGCAGTTCATCCAGGACCTGGCTGGCCGGCTCGGCGTGACAACCGAATGACGAAGCGCTTTCCGAATCGTATCGGGCGCGCCTAGGCTTTCCGCCAGGCCAACGGAAAGGAGCCCGCCATGTCGGATTTCCTGTCGTTCGATACGTTCATCACGCCGAAGATCATCCGCATCGTGTTCGTCATCGGACTGGTGCTGATCGCGCTCGCCACGCTGATCCGGGTGATCTACGGCATCTGGGAACTCAGCATCCTCGGCATAATCCTGCCGCTGATCGGCGCCTGCATCGTCGGTCTGCTGTGGCGGATCTACTGCGAGCTGATCCTGGTGTTCTTCGACATGCGCGACAAGCTCGCCGACCTCGCCTCGAGGCCGCCCAGCTAGGATACGATGGCACGCCGTTTGGCCGCTTCGAAGATCGCCAGCCGCTCGGTGAACTTCGGCGGCGGCGCGGTGTAGGCCGGCGCGGCCGAACCCTGCGCGGCAATCTGTTCGTAAAAGTGGCAGGCAACCTGATGGCCCGGCGCGGCGTCGCGCAGGGCGGGCTCGTCGTCGCGGCATCGCGCCTGCGCGTGGCGGCAGCGCGTATGAAAGCGGCAGCCCGCAGGCGGCGCGAGCGGGCTCGGCACATCGCCCGCGAGAATGACGCGTTGATGTTCGATCGACGGATCGGGCTTTGGGATCGCCGACAGCAGCGCCTGGGTATAAGGATGCAGCGGCGCCGCGTACAGCGTGCGCTTGTCGGCCAGCTCCACCAGCTTGCCGAGATACATCACCGCCACCCGGTCGCTGATGTGCTTCACCACCGACAGGTCGTGCGCAATGAACAGATAGGACAGACCGAATCGCGCCTGCAGGTCCTGCAACAGGTTCACCACCTGCGCCTGGATCGACACGTCGAGCGCAGATACCGGCTCGTCGCAGATGATCAGGTCCGGGTTGACCGCGAGCGCGCGAGCGATGCCGATCCGTTGCCGCTGCCCGCCGGAGAACTGGTGCGGGTAACGCCGCCCGTGCTCCGGCAGCAATCCGACCAGCTCCAGCAGTTCGCGTACGCGCGCGTCGCGGTCGGCCCCTTCGACCAGACCGTGCACGTCCAACGGTTCCGCCAGGATGTCACCCACCGTCATGCGCGGATTCAGCGACGCATAGGGATCCTGGAAGATGCACTGCAGATGCCGGCGCTGCCGTCGCATCGCCTGCCTGTCGAGATGCGAGATGTCGTGGCCCTTGAAGTGCACCGACCCGCTGGTCGGATCGAGCAGCCGCAGGATGAGGCGGCCCGTGGTTGATTTGCCGCAGCCGGATTCGCCCACCAGCGCCAGCGTCTCCCCGCGCGCGACGTCGAAGCTGACATCGTCCACGGCGCGAACCTGACCCACTGTCCTGCTGAAGATCAGGCCGCGGCTGATGGGAAAATGCTTGACCAGACGCCGTACGCTGAGCACCGGCGCATTGGTCATGCAGCGGCCCAGGCATGCTGCTCGATCGGCGCCTTCCAGCACGCGGCATGATGGCGTTCGCCGACTGCGCGCAGCGGCGGGGGTTCGTTGCGGCAACGCGGGTCGGCGAACGGACAGCGTGGCGCGAAACCGCAGCCGCGCGGCTGGTTGTTGGCGGCAGGAACCGTCCCTTCGATCGTCGCCAGCCGCTCGCGGTCGGCGTCGAGCCGTGGGATCGAGCCGAGCAACCCGATCGTATAGGGATGCTGCGGGTCGGCGAACAGCTCCCTGACCGGCGCCGACTCCACGATCCTGCCCGCGTACATCACCAGCACTTCGACGGCGAGTTCGGCGATCACGCCGAGATCGTGCGTGATGATCAGGATCGCCATGCCGAGCCGGGACTGCAGCTCCTGCAACAGGTCGAGAATCTGTGCCTGGATGGTCACGTCCAGCGCCGTGGTCGGTTCATCGGCGATCAGCAGAGCCGGCTCGCAGGCCAGCGCCATGGCGAGCATGATGCGCTGGCGCATGCCTCCGGATAGCGCATGGGGGAAATCGTCGAACCGCGACGTGGCGGATGGAATGCGAACCAGTTCCAGCATCTCGATCGCGCGGTTACGCGCCGCCTCGGCCGACAGGGCGGTATGTGCCCGGATCGCCTCGACGATCTGCGCACCGACCGTGTGCACCGGATTCAGCGAGGTCATCGGTTCCTGGAAGATCATCGACATCTTGCGCCCACGCAGTGCACGGCGTTCGTCCCGCTTCAGGCGCAGCACATCGCGCCCCTCGAACATGATCTCTCCGCTGTCGATCATGCCAGGCGGCATGGGGATCAATCCCATGATCGACAGTGATGTAACGCTCTTGCCGCAGCCCGACTCGCCGACCAGGCCGACCGTGCAGCCCTTGCCGACGCTGAAGCTGACGCCATCGACCGCGCGAAACAGGCCGCGGTCGGTGTCGAACGAGGTCCGCAGATTGCGGACCTCGAGAACCGGCTGCTGGGGCACCCCAGCCGCACCCGGATCGTCATGGCCGGAGCAGGCCGGCCATTCACGTTTTTCCTTCATCCCGGCAGAACCGACGTGGATGGCCGGGCCAAGCCCGGCCATGACGGAGACACAAGCCGCGCGCGGAAATGAATCACTTGTCTCGTTGCTTCAGTACGACAGGTCGAGGCCCTTGTAGAATGTGTTTCCGTAGAGCATGTGCGGCCGAACGCCCTTCAGCCGCTTGTTGGTAACCGTATAAAAACTGACGTTCGCAACGGGTATCCAGAGGTGCTCGCCCATCACCCGCTCCTGCACCAGCATGTAGCTCCTGGCCCGCTCCTCGTCGGTCAGCGCCGCCTTGGCGCGGGCCAACAATTCGTCGGTCTGCTCATCCTTCCAGTTCATGCGGTTCGGCGTCGGGATATTCCTGGAGTCGAAGTACAAGCTCATCAGATCGCCGGCCGACAGATACGGCACAGTGACCGTCCAGATTTCGTAGTCCTGCTCTCCCATCTTGGCTGCGGCGATGGTGGAGTCCCAGGGCTGCAGCCGCCAATCGATGCCAATCTTGCGCATATAGCCCTGCATGGCTTCCTGCGCCCTCGTGTACATGCCGCCGACCGAGGTGTAGTAGACCTTCGGCGCCAGCTTCATGCCGTCCTTCTCGCGAATACCGTCGGCACCCAGCTTCCAACCGGCCTCGTCCAGCAATCTCTTGGCACGCTCGACGTCCTCCTTGACGATGCCCTTGGTCGCCGGCGCGAAGTCCAATGCGTCCGGATTGACGTAGGTGAAGGCGGGCTCGGAAACGCCGAACAACGAATCCTTGGCGATTTCGGCACGGTCGATGGCGATGCTCATCGCCTCGCGCACGCGTCGGTCCGACACCATCTCGCGTGTGATCTTGAACCCGTAGTAGGCCAATAGGAGGCTCGGTTTCACTTCCTGCACCTGAAGCATCGGCGCGGCCTTCGCCTGGGCCAGGAACTGTACGGGGAAGGCGGTGGTGAAATCGAATTGGCCGGACATCATCGCGGCCATCCGGCTGGAATCCTCCGGGACAATCCTGATGACCAGCTTTTCGAACTTCACCGGCCCGGGATTCTGATACATCGCCGGCCCCCAGCGATAGGCATCGTGGCGCTTCAGTACAATCTCGGTGCGCGGCTGCCAGGAGACGAAGCACCAGGGACCGGTCCCATCGACATTGGCTACTCCGTAATCCTTGCCGAGCTTCTCGACGCTCTCCCTGTTGTGGATGACGTTGGTGAACATGGTGAGCTGCAACAGCAGCTCGGAATACGGCTCCTTGAGTTCGTACACCACGGTATACGGATCGGCTGCGCGAACCTCCTTGATATCGCCGGCCCGCCAGGCATAGGGCGCCTTGGTCGCCGGGTCCTTCAGGCGCTGGAAGGAATACACCACGTCCTCGGCGGTGAACTTCTTGCCGCTGCAGAACGTCACGTCGTCCCGCAGGTGGAAGGTATAGGACTTGCCATCCGGACTGATGTCCCACGACTTGGCGAGATACGGAATCGGCGTCTTGCCGTCCCAGTCGAGTGCCACCAGCGTGTCCTGGATCATATTGACGATGTCCGCGGTCGGTGCCCAGGTCGTGCGCTGCGCATCGAAATGTGGCGCGTCGATCGCCCGCATGACATTGAGCGTCTGCGCCTCGGCGGTGGCCGCCACTGCGAGACCCGCCGCGAAGACTATGGCTCCTAGTTTCTTGTGCATTGTCGCCTCCCTGTCACGTCAACTGGTTGCTGTCGCCGGCTTACTGTTGCAGACGAGGATCGAGCACGTCGCGCAGCGCATCGCCCAGCAGATTGGCGGCGAGCACGATGGCGAAGATGACCAGGCTCGGAATGGTCGCGATATGTGGCGCCATGAACAGGAAGTCGCGCCCCTGCGCCGCCATCATGCCGAGCTCCGCGGTCGGCGGCTGCGCACCCAGGCCGAGGAAGCTGAGCCCCGAGCCGATCAGGATGATCTGGCCGAAGCGTAGCGTAAGGAACACGAATATCGTCGATATGCAGTTCAGCGTGAGATAGCGCCAGATCAGCGTGAAGTCGGAAACGCCGACGACGCGGCCGGCGGCGATGAAGTCCTGCGCCATCACCCCGATCGCCGCGCCACGCGACACGCGCGCGACGTCCGGCACCGTGGCGACGACCAGGGCGAACACCACCGCGCCGATACCGGCGCCGGCGATCGCCGCGACGGCAAGACCGATCAGGATGGCGGGAAACGCCAGCATGATGTCGACCAGTCGCATGATCCAGCCGTCGAGCGCCCGGTAGAACGCCGCGAGCACACCCAGGACGCCGCCCAGCAGTCCGCCGACGATGACGCCGATGAAGCCGATCAGCAGCGTGTTGCGCGCACCGAAGATGACCCGGCTGAGGATGTCGCGGCCAGTACCGTCGGTTCCGAACCAGTGCTGGTCATCGGGTGGCTGCATGACCTTGGTCAGGTCGGTATAGTACGGATCGTATGGCGCGACCCATGGCGCGGCGGCCGCGATGAGCACGACGGCGGTCAGGAACAGTGCCGCGACCAAGGCGACCTTGTCGCGCGCCAGACGGCGAAGCAGGTGCGCGCGTCCAGGCACGATCGGCCGGTGTTCGCTGCCGGCAAGTCCGTCGGCGATCAGCGCCTCGTCGCTCACGCGCGCTGCACGCGTGGATCGAGGTAAGCGTACAGCACGTCCACCAGCAGATTGATCAGCAGGAAGGCGACCGCAAGTATCATGATCGCACCCTGCGCGGTCGGGAAATCGCTCGACACGATAGCGCCCACCGCCAGCCGTCCGACACCCGGCCACGCGAACATCGTCTCGGTCACCACCGCGCCGCCGAGCAGGAACGCAGCCTGCAGTCCGATCAGCGTGACCACCGGGATCAGCGCGTTGCGCAGCGCGTGATGCACGATGACGGTGGTCTCGCGCAGCCCCTTGGCCCGCGCGGTGCGGACGAAGTCGGCACCGAGCACCTCCAGTACGGCGGTGCGGGTCAGCCGCGCGATCGGCCCGATCAGCACGCTGCCCAGCGTCACTGCCGGAAGTATCAGGTTCGGCAGCCCGCCCGCCCAAACCGGGCCGGCACGCCCGATGAACGGCAGCAGTCCCCATTTGAAGCCGACATACTGGATCAGCATCAGCCCGATGAAGAACACCGGCATCGATACGCCGGCGACCGAGAACGCCATGATGAACCGGTCGACGATGTTGCCGCGCTGCACTGCCGCCAGGGTGCCAAGCGCGATGCCGCTCGGCACGGCAAGCAACATCGCGCCCAGCATCAACTCGACCGTCGGGCCAATTGTGTTGGCAAGTTCCTCGCTGACCATCTTGTTCGAGATGATCGAACGACCGAGGTCGCCTTGCAGTACGCGCAGGATGTAGCCGCCGAACTGCACCACGATCGACCGGTCGAGGCCGAGCTCGGCCCGGATCGCCGCGATCGTCTCCTGCCTGGCATCCGGCCCCGCGATGATCATCGCCGGATCGGCAGGCATCACTTGGAGCAGACAGAAACACAGGAACAGAACGCCGAGCAGCGCGGGGAACAGGATCAATAGCCGATGGACGATGTGTCGCGCCATGCCGAGGCTTTGCCTTCTGGCAGCACCGCGCAGCGGCGGCACGCCTCCCTCATCGCAGGGTTGCAGTCACCGCCGGCGAAGTCAACGCCGAAGCCGGCGCTCAGCCTGGCGCGATCCGTTCCATCCCGCCCATGTAGGGCCACGCCACCTCGGGGATCAGGATCGAGCCATCCGCCTGCTGGTGGTTTTCCATCACCGCGATCAGCGCGCGTCCCAACGCCACGCCGGAGCCGTTCAGCGTATGGAGATACGCGATCGTCTTGCCATCGCTGGAGCGGAAGCGCGCGTTCATCCGCCGCGCCTGGAAGTCACGGCAATTGGAGGTCGAGCTGATCTCGCGCCAGGCCTGCTGACCCGGCAGCCACACCTCCAGGTCAAAGGTCTTCGCTGCCCCGAAGCCGGTATCGCCCGAGGACAGCACGACCCGCCGGAACGGCACCTCCAGCAGCGTCAGCACCTTTTCGGCACACGTCACCATGCGCTCCTGTTCGGCGGCGCTGCGATCCGGATGCACGATCGACACCAGCTCCACCTTGCGGAACTGGTGCTGCCGCAGCATGCCGCGGGTGTCGCGTCCGGCCGCGCCCGCCTCCGAACGGAAGCAGTCGGTCAGCGCCGTCACCCGCATCGGCAGGTCCTTCTCCGCCAGGATGTTGCCCATCACCAGCGCCGTCAGCGGCACTTCGGCCGTCGGAATCAGCCAGCGTCCGTCCGTGGTCTGGAACAGCGTGTCGGCGAACTTCGGCAGTTTGTCGGTACCATAGGCGGTGGCGTCGTTCACCAGCGAGGGCACGACGTATTCGGTGTAGCCGTGCTCGCGCGTGTGCAAGTCGATCATGAACTGGCCGAGCGCGCGTTCCAGCCGCGCCAGCGGTCCGCGCAGCACGACGAAGCGTGCGCCAGCGATCTTCGCCGCGGCGGCGAAATCCATCATGCCGAGTGCTTCGCCCAGTTCAAAATGCTGCCTCGGCTGGAAACCGAGGTCGCGCGGCTCGCCATGCTGCTTCAGCACCACGTTGGCGGTCGCGTCCGGGCCGTCGGGCACGTCGGGATCGAGGACGTTGGGCAATCCCTCGAGCACGCCCTTGATCGCCTCGTCCAGCGCGGCGGCCTGTTTCTCCAGCGCCTCGATGTCGTCGCGCAGTGCCGTCGCCTCGGCTTCCAGCGCGGACGTATCAACACCCGTGCGCCTGCCCTGACCCACCTCGCGCGACAGCACGTTGCGTCGCGCCTGCTTCTCCTGCAACGCGGTCAGCGCAGCGCGTCTCTCGGCATCCTGCGCGAGGAGCTCCGACGACACCGGCGCCAGCCCACGCCGCGCAAGCGCGGCGTCGAAGCCGGCCGGGTCGCTGCGTATGGCACGGATGTCATGCATAGTACCTGCCCCCGACCGTCATGGCCGGCCTTGGGCCGGCCATCCACGTCTTCTTTACCGGACACGCCCATGATCTCAGCCTATGGGCGGGTGGGTCTACATCATGACAAACAGGCACAACGGAACGCTCTTTATTGGAGTGACCAACGACCTTATTCGTCGTATCTGGGAACATCGGGACGGCGTCGGGAGCAGCTTTGTTCGTCGCTACGCTCTGGGTCGGCTGGTGTATTTTGAGCGTCATGACGATATTCGTGCCGCCATCCAGCGAGAGACCAGCCTGAAGCGCTGGCCGCAGGCTTGGAAAGTCCGTCTGCTCGCTGCTCACAATCCGGATTGGCATGACCTGTACCCATCGCTGCTCGGCTGAGGACGCCGGCTGGAGCTCATTGGACGCGAAGCGAGACGTGGATGGCCGGCCCAAGGCCGGCCATGACGAATGAAGCGCTGGTCGCATCACACCTCGACCGGTTTCGGCTCCACCCATCTCGCCGCCAGGATGGAGATTTCGTAAAGCGCGATCAGCGGCAGCGCCAGTCCGGTCTGCGTGATCACATCGGGCGGCGCCAAAATCGCCGCGATCACGAACATCCCGACATAGGCATAGCGGCGGAACCGCTTCAGCCCCTTCGATGAGATGATCCCGACCTTGGCCAGCAGCGTCAACAGCACCGGCAATTCGAACGTCAGGCCGAACGCAAAGATCAGCTTCATCACCAGGTCGAGATACTCGGACACCCGCGGCAGCAGCTCGATCGGTACGCCGCCGCCGCCGGTCGGATCCTGGAAGCTGGCGAAGAATCGCCAGGCGAACGGGAACACGAAGTAGTACGCCAGCGCCGCGCCGAGCAGGAACAGGACCGGCGTCGCCGCCAGGAACGGCAGCATCGCGCGCTTCTCGCTGCGGTACAGACCAGGGGCGACGAACAGCCAGATCTGATTGGCGATGATCGGAAACGCGATGAACGCACCGGCGAAGAACGCCACCTTGATGCGCGTGAAGAACGCCTCGTAGAGCTGGGTGTAGATCAGGTGCGGATCGGGACTGCCCTGCGCACGCAACACGTTCGCCAGCGGTTCGGCCAGGAAGAAGTAGATGCGGCTGGAGAAGTAGTACGACGCCATGAAGCAGATGATGAAGGCACCGATCGACCACATCAGCCGGCGGCGCAACTCGATCAGGTGATCGAGCAACGGCATCGGCTTGTCGTCGATCGGATCGTCGTGTTCGATATCGGCCATGGTCGTTGGTCAGGCTGACGGACGCGCGTGGCGTTGCCGCACGACATCCGGGGGAATGAAGGCCGGCGGCTCCGGCTCGCCGGCGTCCGGCACCGCGGCCGGCAGTACCAGGTTCGGCGGCACAAAGGCCGGCGCCCGCGGCTTGCACGGCTGCGCAGCCGGCACCGGTTGCTCCGGCTGCGGCAACTCCGCAATCGCAGGTTCGCTGACGGCAATCTCCTCGACCGACGTCACCGGGGGCGTACTCGGTTCCAGCGGATTGGACGCGAACGTGGAGCGGATCGAGCCGTCCGCATCGATCGTCTTTTCGATCTCGCCCTTGATATCGAAGTTGCGGATTTCATTGATCGAGGCGCGCACCTCGCTCAGGTCCGCCTCGCGCATCATCTCATCGACATGGGTCTGGAATTCGGCGGCCATTCGGCGCGCCTTCTTGACCCAGCCGGTTACGGCACGCATCGCCGCCGGCATGTCCTTCGGCCCGATCGCGATCATCGCGACCACGGCGATCAAGGCGATCTCCGACCAGGCGAAATCAAACATGGAAACAGTTAGCAGCGGTCAGTGGTCAGTGGCCAGTGGCTCGGATGGAGCCTCGCCCTCCTGAGGTCCGACCAACGACGGTGGCTCCAGCAGCAGGTCCTCGCGGCGCGGGAGCTCGCGCAGGTCCCTCAGGCCAAACTGGGCGAGGAACTGCGGCGTGGTGCCCCACAACGTCGGCCGGCCAGGGCTTTCCCGGCGGCCACGGGGAGAAATCAGGTTGGCCTCCAGCAGCGCGTCCAGCGTCTGCTGCGACAGGCTGGTGCCACGGATCTCTTCGATCTCCGGCCGCGTCACCGGCTGATGATAGGCGATGATCGCCAGCGTCTCCATTGCAACGCGCGGCAGGCGGCGGGGAATTTCGATCACCTTGCGCAACAGCGGTGCCAGGTCGGGCGCAGTGCGGAACTGCACGCCGCCGCCGACCTCGACCAGCTCGACACCACGGCCGGCATAGCGCTCACGCAGCGCTGCGATCACCGCATCGGCGTCCATGGTCTCCGGCAAGAGTTGCGACAGGGTGCGCGCACCGACCGGTCCGGCGCTGGCGAATACCAGCGCCTCGGCCAGGCGAAGGGCTTCCTCCTCGGTCATGCGCCCTCCTCTACCCCGCTCGGGGCGTGGCGCACCAGGATCGGGCCGAACGCGCGCTCCTGCCGCAGGCGCACCGTGCCGCCGCGCGCCAGTTCGAGGCCCGCCACCAGCGTGCTGGCCAACGCGGCGCGGCGCTCCAGTGCACCGCCGAGGATTTCCGGCAGGAACCGGTCCAGGCTGGTCCAGTCCGGCAGGCTGCCCAGCAGAGTGCCGAGACGCTGGAGCGCATCCTTGACAGTCCACAAGCTGAGCGGGCGCGGCTGGTAGCGCCGCGTGCTCGCCCGCCGACGCACCGCCAGCAGATAGGCTCGCACCAGCGAGCCCAGGTCCAGCGCCAGACGCGAGCGGTCGATCTCGGTGTGGTCCTCCGGCGCGCCGCGGGCGAATACTTCCCAGCCGAGCTGCGGCCGGCCGGACAGCCACACACCACCGGCGCGCATGGCGGAGAGGTCGCGCAGCCGCGCCGCCAGGATATCCGCCGCCAGTTCGCCCTCCTCGGCTTCGGCGCCCTCGGGCAGCAGCAGGCGGGACTTCAGCCAGGCGAGCCAGGCCGCCATCACCAGCCAGTCAGCGGCCAGCTCCAGCCGGATGCGCCGTGCGCCCTCGATCACCGCCAGGTACTGCTCGACCAGCGCCAGGATCGAGATCTTCGCCAGATCGACTTTTTGCGCCCGCGCGAGGTCAAGCAGCAGGTCCAGCGGACCTTCGAAGCCTTCCAGCCGCAGGACGAGGTGGTCGGCTTCAGAGACCGGCATCGGTCCCGCCGATATCGTGGCCGGCCAACCGCAGCAGGAGTTTGATCGCCCACGGCACCACCGTGTTGAGCGCCTCGCCGAACGGGTCGAAGCCCGGGATCAAGTGCGGCAACAGGAACACAACCAGGATCACCAGCACGATGCCGTAGCGCTCGACCTGCGCCCAGCGACGCGCCAGCTCGAGCGGCAGCAGGCCGACCGCGATGCGACCGCCATCCAGCGGCGGGATCGGCAGCAGGTTGAACAGACCGAGCACCAGGTTGGTCAGGATGAAATAGAACAGAAACAACCCGACCAGCGGATGCTGCGCGATGACGGCCTCCAGGTAACCCATGCTGCTATCGGTCAACGCCTGTGGCGCCGGCAGCAACAGTGCCCCCACCCAGGCGAGGAAGAAGTTCATCGCCGGGCCGGCAACCGCCACCACGGCCATGCCGCGGCGCGGATCGCGGAACTTCCAGGCAGACACCGGCACCGGCTTGGCCCAGCCGAACATAAACACGACGCGGTGGATGGTCAGCAACTGGAAGATCAGCAGGAACCCCGGCAGCAGGATGGTGCCGACCCGATCGACGTGGCGCAGCGGATTGAGCGACAGGCGTCCCGCCTGCCGCGCGGTATCGTCGCCAAGCGCGAGCGCCATGTAGCCGTGCGCTGCCTCGTGCAGCGTGATGGCCAGGATCGCCGGGATCACGGCCAGGGCAAGCTGGAGAACGATGTCGGTCACGCCAGGAGCCGATCCCGTTCGGCAGCCAGAACCGCCGCATCCAGCGGCAGTCGACGCCGTGCTGCGAGGCCGCGAGCGGCGGCAAGGCGTGCTGTGGCGGCCTCGGTCAGCGACGGGCAGCGCGCCAGCAGCTCGGCCGTGGGCGCAAATTCACCGCTGCAATAGAGTGCGACGTCGCAGCCGGCCGCCAGCGCCTGCCGTGCCAGGTCGGCAGGAGCGCCAGTCAGCGCCTTCATCGCGAGATCGTCGGTCACCAGAACTCCTTCGAAGCCTATCCGTCCGCGGATGATCGTCTCGATCACGGTCGGGGACAACGTCGCCGGCAAGGTGGTGTCCCAGGCGGGATAGACGATGTGCGCCGACATGGCCCAGGGGAGATCGGCGTTCAAGGCAAACGGCAGCAGATCGGCATCGAGGTGGTTTGCTTCGACGATCGGCAGCGACAGGTGGCTGTCCACCCGGGCACGGCCATGGCCGGGGGCGTGCTTGGCGATCGGCTGCACCCCTGCGGCGATCAGCCCCGCGGCCATCGCCCGTGCAAGCCGGGCGACGGTGAGTGGGTCCTCGGCCAGCGCCCGGTCGCCGATTACCGTATGCGCGCCAGGAACGCCGAGGTCCAGCACCGGCGCGGCGACCACGTCGAAGCCGGCGGCGGCACAGTCGAGGCCGATCAGCGCACCGGTCAGCCACGCCACACGCAGGCTGCCCAACGCCGCCCCCGGCGGGTGCGCGCGCCAGTGCGGCGGCCTCAGGCGCGCGACGCGACCGCCTTCCTGGTCCACCATCAGTACCGCGCCACGCGGCAGGGTTCGGCGGAGATCGACGGTCAGCGCGGTAAGCTGTTCCGGCGATCGGACGTTGCGCGCAAACAGAATGATGCCGCACGGCGGCTCGGCGCGGAACAGCGCGGCCTCATCGGCCGTCAGCGTCAGGCCGGCGATCCCGACGATGGCGGCTTTCAGAAGTCCGCCACCGAGCAGCCAGCCCCTTTGGCGCGAACCTTCTCGCAGAACGTGGTGGCCTGCGCCGCGTCAGCGAAGCCGCCGGTGCGAACCCGCCACAGCGTGTGACCGTCGTGCTCGGTCTTGCTGAATGCCGGCCGATGCTGGCCGAACAGGTCGGGCATGCGTTTCGACAGCCGCTGCCATTCCGACCTCGCCGCGTCCTCGGACTGTACCGCAGCAAGCTGCACCACAGCACCGTTCGCTGCCGGGTGCTTATCCGGAGCGGTGGCGGGCTTTGCCGCGACCGGCTTTGCCGGCGCGGGCGATGCGGCCGGAACCGGTACGGCGGTTGGCGCGGGTACCGCGGCCACCGGCGGGGCAGGCGGCGGGGCGCTTAATGCCTGAGGCGCCGGTACTTCCGGCGGCGGGGCAAGTTTGCCATCACCGGTGCGGTTGCCGCCGGAGAAGATGTCCTCATCGGCACCGGCCACCTGCATGCCGCCAGGGTTCTCCGGTTTCACCCGCATCGGCCGGCTGTCTGCCTGCACCACGGGAACGGTGGTGCTGCGATGGCCCATCACCGACCAGCCACCGACGACTGCCAGCAGCACGCCACCCAGGCCGCCGGCGATCAGGGCCAGCCGGCGTGTGGCCGGATCCATGCCATTGCGGTGACCGGGAATGCGATAGGTCGGACTGGGGATACTCAGATCGTCTGACACGGAACCTCCGGGACTCGGCCCCCGGACTGCAATCCGGGGATTTCAGCGCATTTCCTCGACGGGCGTGACGCCCATCACGGCAAGGCCCGAACGAATCACCACCGCCGTCGCCGCCACCAATGCCAACCGGGCCAGCGTCTCAGCCGGCCGGTCCACTTGCAGGAATCGGAGCGTGGCGTCGTCCTTGCCTCGGTTCCACAGCATATGAAAATCGGCCGCCAAGTCATAGAGGAAAAACGCGATTCGGTGGGGCTCGCGTGCCTGGGCGGCGGCTTCCACGGTGCGCGGCCACTGCGCCAGCCGGCGGATCAGGGCCATCTCGGCATCGGCGGTGAGGCTGTCCAGCGGGGCTGCGGCCAGAGCGGCATCCGTCACCTGGGCGTCGCCAAACATTGCTGCGGCGGCGCGCAGCACCGAGCGGCAGCGGGCATGGGCGTATTGCACGTAGAACACCGGATTGTCGCGGGTCTGCGCCAGCGCCTGGTCGAGGTCGAACTCCATCTGCGCATCCGCCTTGCGTGTCAGCATGGTGAAGCGCACCGCGTCCTTGCCCACCTCGTCCAGCAGGTCGCGCAGCGTCACAAAGGTGCCGGCACGCTTCGACATACGCACCGGCTGACCGCCGCGCATGACATGCACGGTCTGGCAGAGGATCGCCTCGAACTTGACGCGGCCGTTCGGCGACAGCGCGTTCACCGCCGCCTGCATACGCTTGACGTAGCCACCGTGATCGGCGCCGAGGACGTCGATCAGCACGTCGTAGCCGCGATTCACCTTGCCGGCGTGATAGGCGATGTCGTTGGCGAAATACGTGTTCGAGCCATCCGACTTGCGCAGCGGCCGATCGACGTCGTCGCCGAACTGCGTGGCACGGAACAAGGTCTGCGGGCGCGGTTCCCAGTCGTCCGGCGTCTTGCCCTTCGGTGGATCGAGCACGCCCTGGTAGATCAGTCCTTGCGTTTGCAACCATTCGATCGACGCGTCCACCGCGCCGGTGTCGATCAGCGCGCGTTCCGAGCTGAACACGTCCTGTTCGACGCCGAGCAGGTGCAGGTCCTCGCGGATCTCCTGCATCATCGCCTCGATCGTGAAATCGCGCACTATGTCGAGCCACACTTTCGGCGCCGCGATGCCGCCGTCCGGCTGAGCGAGCGATGCGCCATATTGTTCGGCGAGACGTTGGCCGATCGGGATCAGGTACTCTCCGCGGTATTGCAGACCACCTGGCACCTCCTCGGAAAAATCCGCTTCGCTGAGCGGCGTGCCGATCGCCTGGAGGTAGCGCCAATAGGCAGCCCAGGCCAGCGCGGTGACCTGCGCGCCGGCGTCGTTGATGTAATATTCCCTGGTTACATCGTAGCCGGACTTGATGAGCAGGTTGGCCAGTGCGTCGCCCACCACGGCGCCGCGGCAATGGCCGATATGCATCGGGCCGGTTGGATTGGCGGAGATATACTCGACGTTGATCCGTATGCCGTTGCCGATGGTGCTGTCGCCGAATGTGGTGCCGGCACGAAGGATATCGGGCAACAATGAACAGAACAGCGCTGCATCCAGGCTCAGATTGACGAAGCCGGGTCCGGCCGCGCTGGCCCGCACAACACCGGTCGACTGCTGCAGATGTTCGACGATGGCGGCTGCAAGTTCTGCTGGCGGCTGACGAACGGCTTTGGCGGCAACGAGTGCGACATTGGTTGCCATATCGCCATGCGACGGATCGCGTGCCGGTGTCACTTCGACGCGCGCGGCAATCTCGTCAGGTAAATCACCGACCACGGCGCGCAACGCGGTCAGAACGGCTTCGCGCATTTGAGCGTAGATGTCGTTCGTCATCCCGCGTTCCTTGTCGCCAAGATAGTGGCAGAGAATCACTCCCCCTCCCCTTGCGGGAGGGGGAGTATTTACCCACTCACCGACAGGTCGGTCAGCCGCCGATGCTCGTCCATCGCATACCGATCGGTCATTCCGGCAATATAGTCGCCCACCACACTGGCCGCACGCTGCGTGCCCGCCTCCCCTGCCCGCGCGCGCCAGTCATCCGGCAGCAGCGAGGTATCCGCATGCAGCAACCGGAACAGCTCCGTGGTCAGCACCCGCGCCTTCGTGGTCATCCGGTTGACCCGCCAGTGCCGGTACATCCGCGCGTTGAGAAAATCCTTGATCACCTGATTGGCCTCGGCGATCGGCGGGCTGAACGCCACCACCTTCTGCTTCGCCTTGCGCACCCCATCGGCATCGCGCGGCGCCAGCTTGTCCAACCGCCGACGGGTCTCGGCGATCAGGTCAGTCACCATCCCGTCGATCACCCGCCGGATTGTCTCGTGCCGCAGCCGCGGCGGCGGCACGTCCAGACTGGACAGCCGCGCCGCCGCCAGCGCATCGCCCACCACCGGCAGATGCGCGATCTCCTCCGGCCCAAACAGCCGCGCGCGCAGCCCGTCATCCAGATCGTGGCTGTGATACGCCACATCGTCCGCCAGCGCGGCGACCTGCGCCTCGGCGCTGGCATGCGTGGCAAGCTCCAGCCGATGCCGCTCGTTGTATTCGGCGATATAGGGCGGCGGGTTGCGCAGCGGGCCGTTGTGCTTGGCCAGTCCCTCCAGCGCTTCCCAGGTCAGGTTCAGCCCGTCCCAACCGGCATACCGGCTTTCCAGCAGCGTCACCACGCGCAGGCTTTGCGCATTGTGGTCGAAGCCGCCGAACGGCTTCATCGCCAGGTTCAATGCCTCCTCACCGGCGTGGCCGAACGGCGGATGGCCTAGGTCGTGCGCCAGCGCCAGCGCCTCGGTCAGGTCCTCGTCCAGCCCAAGTTCGCGCGCGATCGAGCGGGCGATCTGGGCCACCTCGATCGAGTGGGTCAGCCGGGTGCGGAAGAAGTCGCCCTCGTGGTTGACGAACACCTGGGTCTTATACTGCAGCTTGCGGAACGCCGAGGAATGGATGATGCGGTCGCGGTCGCGCTGGTAGGGCGAGCGTGTCGGCGCCTCCGGTTCGGGGTGCAACCGGCCGCGCGACGAGCCGGCATGCACGGCGTACGCCGCCAGGGTGGTACCACGCGTCATGGGGCGCGGGCTTACACCCCGAGCAGCATGGCTTCAATTCCGCGCTCCGGCGTCCTATGTTGCGAGACATGGAACAGTTCGCGTTGACCGAGCGGGCCGCCGCCCGCATTGCCGAAATCGTCGCCGCCGAGGGGCGGCAGGCCGCGTTGCGCGTTGCCGTGCTCGCCGGAGGCTGCAGCGGCTTCCAGTATCGCTTCGAGCTGGACACGACGCCGCAGGCGGATGACCTGCTCATCGAGCGTGCCGGCGCGAAGGTGCTGGTCGATCCGGCCAGCCTCGATCTGCTGGCCGGATCGGAACTCGACTACACGGACGAGCTGATGGGCAGTCACTTCGCGGTGCGCAACCCGAACGCCAAATCGGCATGCGGCTGCGGCACCAGCTTTTCCGTCGATTAGGTTCCTACGACCGTCTATCGCCGCCGGCAGGGCTTCGGTTCGTCGGGAGTGCCGCAATTGTTCGGATCAGTGCTGGGCGGAGCGCGGTAACCCTGCTGCGCGTAGGGCTGCGGATTGTACGCGGGAGTCGGCGGGCTGGCGTACCCGTAATAGCCCGGCGAATATCCGTTCGGATAGCCTGACGGGTTCGGATAGCCTGACGGGTACTGATAGTATCCTTGGGGTGGGTAGTATGCCGGCGGCGCGTAGTACGCTGGCGGCGGGTAATATGCCGGCGGCGGATAGTAGAATGGGAAGCCGAAATAGAGCGGTGGCACATAGAATCCGAGCGAAGCACCACCCCATCCCCAACCCGGACCGCCCTATCCCCAACCGCCGCCGGCACGCCAACCCCAACCGCCGCCCCAGCCGCCACCGCCGTGCCAGCCGCCGCCGTGCCAGCCGCCGCCGTGCCATCCTCCGCCACGCCACTGAGCCTGCGCATTGAACAGAGGCAGCAAAATTGCGGCTGCCATCACGAGAACTGCCAACCGCCAGCGAAAACACGTACGGCGCATAATGCGTTTCATGGGATTAATCCGACGGCCACTAAGCGAACTCTACGGACCTGGCAAGAAAATGGCATTGATTCAGATCAAGCACTCGGCGCGACAGATGGCCGACAATCGCTGGCTTCGTTCGGGGTCTCGATCGGGCAACGCTCTGCCAATGCCGAGGGAACCTGGTTATGCTTGAGAGATGTAACGCCCGCCTGCTCGTGGTCGCAATCCTTGGGGTAATGGCTGCCGCTGGGGTGGGCGCGAATGCTAGCCCGACATGTCAGGGCAGCTATACCGCAGCACTGTTGCAGCCATTGCCGCCGCATGTTGTGGCCGGCCTGGACGTGAGTGATCGCTCACCTCGCAATCTCGATCTGGCCGAGCGGTTCGTGACGGGATTGCGGAACGCTGGTGTCGCCGTCGGTACCCAGCCGAACGTGGTATTGCGGGTGACAACATCGAGCCTCGGCCAGGATTCGGCTCAGTCAGACCGCGGTTCGGTGCCGGACTATTCAGACTTCGCCGGTCTCCACGGCGGCCTCCAACCAACTCTCCCGACGCTGCCGTCAATGGGTCTTACAGCCTCCCGTTCGCCTCCCGCGCCACCACTGATGTTCGTCCGAGTCGAGGCAACGGTGCAAGGTGCAACGCGGATCTCCTGGGTTGCCTCGGTGCAGTGCCAGATGATCGGGTCGAGCGAAGCCGACTTTGCGGAAGAGCTTGGCCTTGTCATCGGCAGTGCGCTGGGCGAGCGCACCGAGCGACGGCCATTTTGACGCCGTTGCGGAGCAACGTATTCTGGCCAAGCCATGAAGATTGCCACCTGGAACGTCAACTCGATCCGCCAGCGCGAGAAGCACGTCGCAGGCTGGCTGGAGCGGTGCCAGCCCGATGTTCTGCTGTTGCAGGAGATCAAGTGCGAAGCGGCAGCCTTCCCGGCGCTGATCTATCGCGGCCTAGGCTACCAAGCGGAGGCGGTGGGCCAAAAGGCCTACAACGGCGTCGCGGTGCTCGCCCGTGTGCCGTTCACGGTACGCTACCGGGCCCTCCCCGGCCTGCCAGCGGACGACGCCCAGGCGCGCTACATCGAGATCGAGACCGACGGCATCACCATCGCCGGCATCTATCTGCCCAACGGCAATTCCGGCGGCGAGGCGGGCTTCGCCTACAAGCTGGCCTGGCTCGACCAGCTGGCCGAACGCGCCGGGGCGCTGCTGGAGGAGGACACCCCGTTCGTGATCGCCGGCGACTTCAACGTCTGCCCGACCGATGAGGACCTGGCACCGGGCGCGCTATCGCCCACCGACGCCCTGGTGCGCCCGGAAAGCCGCGCCCGCTTCCGCCGCCTGCTATGGGACGGCCTGACCGACGCCGTGCGCGCGGTTCACCCACACGGCGCGGTCTATACGTTCTGGGATTATCAGGCCGGCGCGTGGCAGCGTGACTCCGGTCTGCGCATCGACCACGCGCTGCTGTCGCCAACACTTGCCGAACGGCTGGTCGCCGCTGCGCCCGACCGTGAGGAACGCGCCCGGCCGCAGCCGTCGGATCACGTGCCGGTGGTGGTCGAGCTGCGCTGAACCCCGGGGCTCAGCCCCAGTGGGCGGGAATCCAGATGTAGCGATAGCCGTTCCACCGCCAATGGCCGGGAATCCACTGCCCGTAGCGCGGTGGGCCGGCCGCCCAGTGGCCGCCGAACCAGACATAGCGATAGCCGTTCCAATGCCACCGGCCCGGCTCCCAGTAGTATCCGGCTCTTGGTCCGGGGACCGGTTCATAGCGTGGTTCCGGCACCGGCCCATACGGGATTGGCGGCTGCGCCGCGGCGGTGCCGATGCCGAGCCCGATCAGGACCATGGCGACACCGGCGGTGATCAGTCGCTTCATCGATACAAACTCCTGCAACGGGATGTCACCGTCGGTTGCCTCGAACGGCGGTAACATGCGGTGCCGGATCGCAACAAGCCCCGAAAGTTGACGTAATCCCAGACTGCGCCCGAATTATGGTCGGCCCGACGCTGCTGGTTCGCTCCGCCGCACCAGCGCTATGATCCACGGCCATGCCTAGCGTGATCCTCGCGATGCTCGATCGTCCCCGAGATGCACCCGGATTGCTGGCTGCCGCCGCATGTCTGCAAACTTGATCGGCGGCGCGGTCATCAATGCGCTGATTGTCCGGATCCCCCCACTGGCCACCATCCTCGCCAGCGAAGAGGTCCTGACGCGCCAGCGAGAAAGCCAGATCCGCGCGCAAGAACAGGCGCGGGCAGCCGCCCTCAGCGAGGTATTCAGGGATTGGCAACGGAGCTCGGGCAGTTCGGCGCACCTGGTCGACGTCGAATCCGTTGCGGCAGAAGCCGTCGCGGAGCGCGGCCGGAGCGCTGACTTTGTGGTGATAGAGCGGCCTGAGCGCCGCGGCTATGGAATGTCCTCGCAGGCGATCACAACGGCCTTGTTCGAGACCGACCGCCCTGTGTTGGTCGTGCCACCCGGATACAGCAAAGGCTTCGGCCACCGCATCGCGGTTGCCTGGCGGGACGATAACCGCGCCATCAGGGCCGTGTTTCCGGCTCTGCGCCTGCTGGCGGGAGCCGAGCAGGTTCACCTGCTGACGGGTGTGCGCGATGGCGTGGCACCCCCATCGGTTCCCGCGGTTTTCCGGGACCACGGGATTGCTGCCCAGTTGCACATCCTGCCGATCGGCAAGGAGCCGTTCGGCCAGACACTGCTGACGAAGCTGCACAAACTCGGCGCCGACGTGCTGGTGATGGGAGCCTATGCCCACAGCCCTTTGCGGGAGATGATCTTCGGTGGTGTCACGCGATACATGCTGGAACACGCCGACGTGCCGGTGCTGATGCGGCATTGACCGCATCCGCGGCTTCGGCGCGTGCAGTCAGATATCGGCGTAGCAGTGCGTCTCCGCCGCGGCACCTTGATGCGTGACCGCGCCGAGATGCGCGGGACCCACCAGTTGTGCGTATTTCCAGATCGCCCCGCTCTGATAGTCGGTCTTGCGCGGCTGCCACGCCGCGCGTCGTGCCGCTAGCTCGGCATCGGACAACACCACGTCGACGGTGCCCTTCCCGGCGTCGATCACGATCTTGTCGCCGTTCTTCAGCAGCGCGATCGGTCCGCCGACCGCGGCCTCCGGCCCGACATGGCCGACGCAGAAGCCGCGTGTCGCGCCGGAGAACCGCCCGTCGGTGATCAGCGCCACGTCCTTGCCCTTGGTCTCGCTCTGGCCATAGATCGCCGCGGTGGTCGACAGCATCTCGCGCATCCCCGGCCCGCCTTTCGGACCCTCATAGCGGACCACGATGACATCGCCTGGCTTGTAGGCGCGCAATTGCACCGCGGCGAAGGCCTCTTCCTCGGAGTCGAAGCACAGCGCGGTGCCCTCGAAGCGCAACTGATCCCGCTCCATGCCCGCGACCTTCACGATCGCCCCGTCTGGGGCCAGATTGCCCTTCAGCCCGACCACGCCGCCGGTCTGCGAGATCGCCTGCGAGACCGGGTAGACCACATCCTGATCGGTCGGGAACACCACGTCCTTCAGGTTCTCCGCCATGCTCTTGCCGGTGACCGTGAGGCAGTCGCCGTGCAGCAGCCCGCCATCGAGCAGCGCCTTGAGGATCACCGGGATGCCGCCGACCCGATGCACGTCGAGTGCCACGTATTTGCCGCCCGGCTTGAGGTCGGCGATGTACGGCGTGCGGCGCATGATCTCCACGACGTCGTCCATGGTGAAGCTGATGCCGGCCTCGTGCGCCATCGCCGGCAAGTGCAGGCCGGCATTGGTGGAACCGCCGGTGGCGCCCACCACCACGGCGGCATTCTCCAGCGCGCGGCGGGTGACGATGTCGCGCGGGCGCAGCCGGCTGTCGAGCAGCGCCATCACCGCGCGGCCTGATTCGACCGCCCAGCGGTCGCGGTCCTCATACGGCGCCGGCGCGCCGGCCGAGCCGGGCAGCGCGAGGCCGATCGCCTCGCTCACCATCGCCATGGTGTTGGCGGTGAACTGCCCGCCGCAGGCACCGGCCGATGGGCAGGCGACGCATTCCAGCTCGTGCAACTCCTCGTCCGACATCTTGCCCGCGGAATGCTGGCCGACCGCCTCGAACACATCGACCACGGTCACGTCGCGGTTCTGGAACCGGCCGGGCAGGATCGAGCCGCCATACATGAACACGCTGGGGACGTTCAGCCGCAGCATCGCCATCATCATGCCGGGCAGCGACTTGTCGCAGCCGGCCAGCCCGACCAGCGCGTCATAGCAATGCCCGCGCATCGTCAGTTCCACCGAATCCGCGATCAGGTCGCGCGACACCAGCGAGGACTTCATGCCCTGGTGCCCCATCGCGATGCCGTCCGTCACCGTGATGGTGGTGAATTCGCGCGGCGTGCCGCCGGCCTCGTTGACCCCCTTTTTCACCGACTGCGCCTGGCGGGAGAGCGCGATGTTGCACGGCGCGGCCTCGTTCCAGCAGGTGGCGACGCCGACGAACGGCTGGTCGATCTCGTCCTCGGTCAGCCCCATCGCGTAGTAGTAGCTGCGATGCGGCGCGCGGCCCGGTCCCACCGTCACGTGGCGCGACGGCAAACGCGACTTGTCCCAGCGGCGGGTGAGCATCGGCGTGTCCTTTCGTGGCCAAGGGGGTGGTTATAGCGCCGGCGGGGCGGAGGCCAAATCAGGGGGCAGGATCGCACCTTGGAGGTCGCATATCGTTAAGGGTTATCGGACGCCCTGGACGCCTGCCGGCACGGACGGAGCGAGGTGTCGGGATGGCAGGCGTCCAGGGCGTCCGATAGGCCTGGGGGGAGGAAACCGCGGGGAGTTGCGCGATGCTGGCGGGGCCAGTCTATGGGGATTTGATCATCTTGGCTGGCGGGCAGTAGACGGGTTTACGTGTGCTGCAGCCAAGATTGCTGGTGGTTCCGTGGGCAAGAGGAGCACGCGGAGGCGATTTTCTTCTCGCATCTATCGAGACGAATGCGCGTGGTATGGTGAAACTGCGGTGCCGGGCGTGGCGGTTGCCGGTCCTGAAGCCAACCACGGATATCGGCAAGCCGCTGGATGATAAGTGGGTGGCGGCGATCATGAGCTGTCGATCCGGATCCGTTGCGTTGGGTGGTGCCGAGGCGTGCAGCCGCGCTCGAACGTCTCGATGACGATCATGCGCCCGCCGCAACAGGGGCAGGGATACGAGGATGATTGCGGTTCGCCATCATCCGCACAGGCGGTGTCGTCGGGTTGCCGCGGCGGTTCTGGAACATGGAGCAACTGACGGGCGCGGGCGATGTTCTCGGCCCGGCCACCATTGGCGAACAGGCCGTAATGGCGGATGCGATGGAACCCGCTGGGCAGCACGTGGATGAGGAAGCGGCGGATGAACTCATCGACGGCGAGTGTCATCACCTTGCCGCGTTGTTGCTGCTCGGCGCGATAGTCCTTCCATTTGAAGGTGACCCCGGCATTGTTGAACGCGATGAGCCGGCGGTTGGCGATGGCAACACGGTGGGTATAGCGCGACAGGTAGGCCAGCACCGCCTGCGGGCCGCCGAATGGCCGCTTGGCATAGACCACCCACTCGGTGCTGCGTAACGGAGTGAGATAGTGTTGGAACGCCTTGGGGTCTGCCAGCGCGGCCTGGTTAGCGAAGAACTGCAACTGTCCGGCGTGGTATGCCGCCAGAAGCTTCTCCAGGAACCGCCGGCGGAACAGTCGCGAGAGGACCCGGACCGGCAGGAAAAATCGTGGCCGGCAGGCGATCCAGCGCTCGCCGTCCGGCGAGATGCCGCCGCCCGGCACGATGATGTGGACGTGCGGATGGTGACACCGACGCCCACAATACCCTGAGCCCGGATAAAACGAGTGTTCGGGTCTTCTACCCGTTTCACCCGCTCCATCGTGCCATCTTGCAGAT
>Ga0209040_10000845_pt1 | contig 23773 bp, 16 predicted proteins | sample BogFormECP12_OM3_FD_188240 | JGI IMG/M metagenome (GOLD analysis project Ga0209040, IMG submission 188240) | Bog forest soil microbial communities from Calvert Island, British Columbia, Canada - ECP12_OM3 (SPAdes) (version 2) | ecosystem: Environmental > Aquatic > Freshwater > Wetlands > Bog ... | reverse complement strand
GCCTACTACACCGAACACGACGAACACCAACCGGATAGGCTCCAACCCGAGCCAGCCGAATCCAGATAGAAAAGTCTCCGGAGAACCGGGGGAACTTTAACCACAACAACATCAATCACCGAGGACCACCCGAAATCCGACTCAGCCGCCTCCAAAGTTAACGGCATTGGGTTTAAGCCACGGCTATGTCACCTGCCGAAGCCCCCGGCCCCACCATTTATGGTCCCGCCGCCCGCTTAGGCCCCCGACACGGCCACCTAGCGCTATCTAGGCCTCCCATGTGAATGGCCCGCCTGGTTTGCGCGACCGCCAACTTCACATTCTCGCCCTGCTTTGCGCCCCAACGTCGGCCCGAGCTGCATTCAGGGTTGAGGGGGTGCGGCGGTTTTCAGTCATTACCCGCCGCGTCACGGGGGAATGCCGGGTTTACTCTCTGGGCCCGGCATTCCCCCCCAAATTACTTCCCGCCCGGGGTGTTTTCCTGGTAACGGCCGCACGGCGGGTAAGAGCCAGGGGGCTGAAAGGTTGCCGCCTCCCAGCCCTCCTGGTACCCATTCTTTTTGCCTCAGGAGCGTTTCAGGGCGACGCGAAAAACGGTTCCGAGGTCCCCAATGTACCGGAGACAATAGAAACCCCCCCAGAATTGATCTGAGGGGGGTTTCCGTGCATTTCGCCTAGTGGTTTAAGTTGTCCATCTCGTCGGCTGCGGCCACGCAGTCGGCGGCAAGCTGACGTAGCTCAGCCGCATCTAGCTCCGTCCCATACATGTCGCCATGCACGTTGCCCACCCACTGCACGCGGCGAAGGCGCGCTGTATCCCGTAGATGTCGACGTGCACTTGCTCTCCGCGCTTGGTGCCGCCGGGTAGGCGGACGCCGTCGCAGTCCCACTCGGTGGCTGACGTGGCGCCGGGCGGCGGGGGCTGGGTTGTGTTCATGTTGACTGACTCCTATCCTGTCGGGGCGGAGTTAGCTACGTCTAAGATATTCGATGCCACAGAGCGCGTTGCCGACCATGTTTTACCAGGTCACATACAGTGTTTAGCTAGGCTCAATTGTCGAAATACCTTGACTTGTCGAGCAACCGGCGGTCCCGTTCCTCCTGGCGGTCGTGCTGGTAGGCCTCGACTTGGTCGGCCACCCACTCTTCCAGTAGCCGGTCCTGCAGGGCGAACATCTCCCGCTCCTCGTTCTGCTCGGCGTGATCGTAGCCGAGCAGATGAAGTACACCGTGGATCGTCAGCAGCGCCAACTCATGTCCTAGGCTGTGACCCGCCGCGGCCGCCTGCTCAGCGGCGAATTCCGGACACAGCACGATATCGCCCAGCATGGACGGCCCCGGCTCAGGGGCGTCGGGCCGGCCACCGGGCTCGAGCTCGTCCATCGGAAAGCTCATCACGTCGGTCGGCCCGGGTAGGTCCATCCAGCGCATGTGCAGATCGGCCATCGCCGCCGTGTCCAACAGCACCATCGACAGCTCGGCGCCAGGGTTGACGTCCATCTTGTTGATGACAAACCGCGCGACGCTTACCAATTCGGCTTCGGAGACGTCGATGCCCGACTCGTTGGATACTTCAATACTCATGGGATGCTCATAAGACTGCTCACCGCACGATCATCGGCGACCCCGGGCGCCTGCCGCCCGCCGAGCCGCCCGGTTCATCCCCGAGCCGGGCTCCTCGTATTTCGCGTAGGCGTCCACGATCTCCGAGACCAGCCGATGCCGCACCACATCCACGCTGGTCAGCTCGGCAACGTGGATATCGTCGATCTCGTCGAGGATGTCAATCGCCGCCCGCAGGCCGGCTCTGGCACCGCCTGGCAGGTCGACCTGGGTGAGATCTCCGGTGACGACCATCTTCGACCCGAACCCCAGTCGGGTGAGGAACATCTTCATTTGCTCCGCGGTGGTGTTCTGCGCCTCGTCGAGGACGATGAAAGCGGAATTAAGGCTTCTACCACGCATATACGCCAACGGCGCCACCTCAATGACCCCGGCGGACATCAGCTTCGGGATCAGCTCGGGGTCCATCATGTCGTAGAGCGCGTCGTACAGCGGCCGCAGATAGGGATCGATCTTCTCGCTCAGCGTGCCGGGCAAAAAGCCAAGGCGCTCACCGGCTTCCACCGCAGGGCGGGTCAGGATGATGCGGGTGACCTGCTTGGTCTGCAGCGCGTTGACCGCCTTGGCCATCGCCAGATACGTCTTCCCGGTACCGGCCGGGCCGATCCCGAAAACGATGGTGTTCGCGTCGATCGCGTCGACGTAGCGCTTCTGGTTGAGCGTCTTAGGCCGGATGGTCTTACCGCGACGCGACAAGATGTCCAGGGTGAGGACCTCAGCAGGTGACTCGTTGCCGGTGCCGACCAGCATGGCGACACTGTGGCGCACCACCTCCGGTGTTAACGGTTGACCGCTGGCCACGATGGCGACCAGCTCGGAGATCACCCGCTCGGCGAGCGCGACGTCGGCCGGCTCACCCGAGAGGGTGACGGCATTGCCGCGGACATGCAGATCGGCGCTCAGTGTGCGTTCGAGGGCACGCAGATTCTCGTCTGCCGAACCAAGCAGGCCCACGACGAGATCGGGCGAAACGTCGATGCTGCTGCGAACCTGAGCGTCGGCCAGCCGGGCTCCAGCTGCGTCAGCAGCGCTGGTCTCGCGGGGCGTCACGTGGCTTCTGATGCCTGCTTTCTTGGCCGGTAAGGGGATTGCTCAGCTGCCTTAGTCTACGCCGGGGGCCCTTTTTGGTCAGCGTTCAGCAGCGTATTCGCCGGTAGATCCTTGTCGAGCACCTTTTGGGCCTGTGCGGCGCCGGTGACGGGCAGCAGCGTCTCATCCAGCAGGCCCACCTGCACCAGCGCCGACGCCTGATCCCAGTAGACGCGCTCGTAGGACACCTTGTCTCCCTCGAACCCCATCACGACGACCACTGGGAGCATGACCGCGCGGCCGGTGGGCGCGACGCCGGGCAGGAAGGTCGGCATCGGGATGTTGTGGGTGAACGACAGGATCATCTCGCCGACGACGCGGCCTGTGCCCACGGTGCGACAGACCGGGGTGATCGTGGTGTCGGCGGGCCAGTGCCCGATGAAGTAGTTGCCGTAGAAGTCGGCCACCCCGTCGGCGCCGACCCCGCCCATCATGGTCGGCACGTGATTGACGAAAGGATCCGCGGACATGGTCGCCATGGTGGCGGCGACGTCCTTGGCGACGAACTCGTGGGCGACATGCTCGTCGAAGATCGCGCTCAGATCGGGGCGGCTACTCATCGAGCACATTCCTTTCGTCGAGCTGATCCCATCGTGCGGTGAGCACGCCCAGCGCGCCCAACGCCACCGCCGCCGCGGTCGACGTCCGCAACACGGTCGGGCCCAGGCGGACCGCGACGGCGCCCGCCTCGGTCAACGCGGCGATCTCGTCCGGCGCGATGCCGCCCTCGGGGCCGACTACCAGTAGCAGTGAAGCCGCTTGCGCCACAGCAATATCGGCGAGCCGGCCGGTCGCCGACTCGTGCAACGCCAGCACCACCGCGCCCCTGGCAACCTCGTCGCGGATCCGCTGAGTCAGCGACGCGGTGGACAGCACGCCGTCGACCGGCGGGATGTGCGCCCGGCGGGATTGCCGAGCCGCCGAGCGGGCGACCGCACGCCACCGGCGCAGCCCTTTGTCGACCCGGGCACCATCCCAGCTGGCCACGCAGCGGGCCGCCTGCCAGGCCACGAACGCATCGGCGCCGGCCTCGGTGGCCAGTTCGATTGCCAACTCCGAACGCTCGGATTTCGGCAGCGCCTGCACTACCGTCACCGGCGGCCGTCCGGGCGCGACGCTCCAGCGGTCCAAAACCCGGGCATGTAACCCGTCGCGTCCGGCGTGCTCGACCACACACCGGGCGAGGCCACCGGCGCCGTCGCCGAGCACCAGTGTCTCGCCGGGACGGATACGGCGGACGGTGGCGGCATGAAACCCTTCGTCGCCGCCGACGACGGCCAGCGCGCCGGTGTCGGGCAATGCGTCGGCGTAGAACAGCGTCGCCACCATGCGGAGCGGACCCTGGAAACCGCGCTAGCGTCCGGTGAAGGTCTCGCGTAGCCGGCTGAACAATCCGCCACCGGCGCTGTGCGTTGAGCGGACTTCGGCCACGTCGCGGCTTCGGTGACTCTTCAACTCACGTAGCAATTCGGCGTCATGGTGGTCCAACCGAGCGGGGACCACCACCTCGACGTGGATGTGCAGATTACCCCGCGTGCTGGAGCGCAGCTGCGGCATCCCATGACCGCGCAGCATGATGACCGAACCCGGTTGCGTCCCAGGCGGAATGGCGATCTCGCTGGTACCGTCGAGGATCGCGTCCACGGTGATCGTCACGCCCAGCGCCGCGTCGACCATCGGCACCGAAACCGTGCAATGCAGGTCGTCACCGTCGCGGACGAAGATGTCATGGGGCTGCTCATGGACCTCGACGTACAGGTCACCCGCCGGTCCTCCCCCGGGGCCGACTTCGCCTTGTGCGGCAAGCCGGACCCGCATCCCGTCGCCGACGCCGGCGGGGATCTTGACGCTGATCTCCCGACGGGCCCGCACCCGGCCGTCGCCGACGCACTGGTAGCACGGGTCCGGGATAACCACCCCGACACCGCGACAGGTGGGACAGGGCCGCGACGTCACCATCTGACCCAGCAGCGAACGCTGCACGGTCTGCACCTCTCCGCGACCGCCGCAGGTATCGCACGGTATCGGCGCGGAATCGCCGTTGGTGCCCTTGCCCTGACACCGGTCGCACAACACTGCGGTGTCGACGGTGACCTGCTTGGTGACACCGGTTGCGCACTCTTCGAGGTCGAGCCGCATCCGCAGCAGCGAGTCCGAACCAGGCCGAACCCGGCCGATGGGACCCCGAGATGCCGAAGCCCCGGTGAAGCCGCCGCCGAAGAAGGCCTCGAACACGTCGCCCAAGCCACCAAAGCCGGCGAAACCGCTGGCTGATGCGCCAGCAGTGGCCAGCGGGTCGCCGCCTAAGTCGACGATCCGGCGTTTCTCCGGGTCGCTCAGCACCTCGTAAGCCACGCTGATTTCTTTGAATTTCGCCTGCGCGGCCTCGTCGGGATTGATGTCGGGATGCAGTTCGCGCGCCAGCTTGCGGTATGCGCGTTTGATGTCCGCATCGCTGGCGTTCCTGCTCACGCCGAGCAGCCCGTAGTAATCGCGTGCCACGCCTGACCTTCCTTGTGCCGCGCCCTACGCGGCTGTCCACAAATTCTGCAGGTGCGCGTTCATCGGGCACCTAGGACTTCGCCAATATAAAGAGCAACCGCAGCAACGCTGGCGATAGTTCCCGGATAGTCCATCCGGGTGGGCCCCAGCACACCCATGCCGCCGTACACGGTGTCCTGGGTGCCGTAGGCGGTGGACACCATCGAGGTGCCCATGATCTGCTCGGAGGCCGTCTCGTGACCGATGCGCACCGTCACCTTGCCGGCTTCCTGCTGGGCCGCCAGCAACCGCAGCACCACCACCTGCTCTTCGAGGGCCTCCAAGATGGACCGCAGCGAGCCACCGAAATCCGCGGCGTTGCGGGTCAGGTTTGCGGTGCCGCCCATCAGCAAGCGTTCTTCGGTGTGCTCCACCAGCGACTCCAGCAAAACCGTCGCCGCACGGCCCACAGCGTCGCCCAGGCTACCGGCGCCGCGCAGCTGCTTGGCGAGGTCGGCTACCGCGATCGAGGCCGCCGAGAGTTTCTTGCCGTCCAGCGCCTGGCCGAGGATTTCACGCAGCTGGGAGAGCTGGTGATCGTCGATGACATCGCCGAGTTCGACGATGCGCTGATCCACCCGGCCGGACTCGGTGATGACCACCATCAGCAGTCGGGCCGGTGTCAGCGCGATCACTTCCAAATGGCGAACCGTCGAGGTCGACAGCGTCGGGTACTGGACGACGGCCACCTGGCGGGTCAACTGGGCCAGCAGCCGCACCGCACGTCGCAACACGTCGTCGAGGTCGACACCGGACTCCAGGAAGCGTTGGATCGCGCGCCGTTCGGCCGACGACAGCGGCTTGACGTCGTCGAGCCGGTCGACGAACTCGCGGTAACCCTTCTCCGTGGGCACCCGACCGGAGCTGGTGTGCGGCTGGGCGATGTATCCCTCGGCCTCCAGCACCGCCATGTCGTTGCGGACGGTGGCGCTGGACACGCCCAGGTTGTAGCGCTCTACCAGGGACTTCGAACCGATCGGTTCCTTGGTGGCGACGAAGTCGGCGACGATGGCGCGCAGCACCTCAAAGCGACGCTCGTCGGCAGTGCTCATCGACTGTCACCTCCTAGATCGCGTTCATTTTATGGTCTCAAAAGGCGCAGACCGCCGCAGCCGCCGCACGGCGCACGGGCTCCGGCCCCACGAATTTCAAGCTAGCCTGTCCAGCATGATCCCGTTGGGCTTGGGCTTGGACTTGGGCTTGGACTTAGCCCCGGAGAGGATCCGCGGATGATCTTCAAAGGCGTCCGGGACGGAAAGCCCTATCCCGAGCATGGGCTGTCCTACCGGGACTGGTCCCAGATTCCGCCACAGCAGATCCGGCTCGACGAACTGGTCACCACGACTACGGTGCTCGCCCTGGACCGCCTGCTGTCGGAGGATTCCACGTTCTACGGTGACCTTTTTCCGCATGCGGTGAAGTGGAGGGGCGTCACCTATCTTGAGGACGGCCTGCACCGGGCGGTGCGCGCCGCGCTGCGCAATCGCACCGTGCTGCATGCGCGCGTATTCGACATGGACATGCCGGTGGACGGGCACGCGTAAATCACCCTGGGTCGCGCGACAGGGCGTGGCGCGCCTAGCCGGTCACGTTTGGGTGCCGCCAGGTGTCGGAATCTGTGACGGCTAAAGAAGACACCGAAAGAGGGACGCCATGCCACGACTTACCGGGATCTCCGACCGCGACGCGGGACTAGGCGCAAAAATCGCCTTCTTCTTCACCAAGCGCAGGTTCAAGCAGATGACCGGGCGTGAAACCGCCACCATGATCGAACCGCTGCGGATGTACGCGCACATCCCCCGGTTGCTCAGCGCGTACGGCCGACTCGAGCAAGCAGAGGCCAAACTGGACATACTCAATCCCCGTCAGCGCGCACTGGCCGAACTCAAATCGGCGACGACCGCGCGCTGCGAGTATTGCATCGACCTCGGTTCGCAGATCTCGCGCGCGTCGGGGATTTTGAGTGACGAGGAATTGCTCGCGCTGTCCGATTATCAGAACGCCTCGTGCTTTTCTGATGTCGAGAAGCTCATCCTCGAGTACGCAACGGCGATCACCCGCACGCCGGTCGAGGTGAGCGAAGAGCTCTTCGATGCGCTGCGCGCGCACTTCGACACCGCTCAACTCGTCGGGCTCACCCACATCATCACCCTGGGCAACCTTCGTGCGCGTTTTAACCTCGCGCTCGACATCGGGTCCGCGGGCTTGTCCGAAGGCATGGTGTGCGCACTGCCCGACAACACCCGGGAACCCAAAAGCGGCGTCGGTGGCACATGAACACCGAGGCGTCGCTGACCGCGCGTTTCGAGGCGGCCCGCCCGCAGCTGGGCGCCATCGCTTACCGCATGCTGGGCTCGATCGACGACGCCCAAGACGCCGTGCAGGAAGCGTGGCTGCGGTTGAGCGCCAACGACTCCGGCTCGCAGATCGCGAATCTCGACGCCTGGCTGACCACCGTCGTTGCCCGGATCTGCCTGAACACGTTGCGCAGCCGCCGAGGGCGAAACGAACTGGCCGCGCATCTGCCGGATCCGATCGTGGACGCGGAAGGGGAATTCGACCCAGAACACAGGGCGATGCTGGCCGACGCAGTGGGGTTGGCGTAGTTCGTGGTGTTGGACACGTCGCCACCCGCGGAGCGGTTGGCGTTCGTGCTGCACGACGTCTTCACCGTCCCCTTCGACCAGATCGCGCCGATCGTCGCGCGCACGCCGGAGGCGACGCGCAAGCTGGCCAGCCGCGCGCGGCGACGCATCCAGCAGGCCGATCCGATCCCGGATGGTGACCTCGCCGCGCAGCGCGAAGCCGTGGACGCATTCTTCGCCGCCGGACGCAGCGGCGACTTCGACCGGCTGGTGTCGGTGCTGCACCCGGACGTGGTGCTGCGCGGCGACTTCGGCCCCGGCGCGGCCGGCTTCCGCGCCGAGGGCGCATCCTCGGTGGCCAAGCTGGCCCGAAGTTACGCCGGGCCGGAGCGCGGAGTGCGCGCCGCCACCGTCAACGGCGCGGCCGGCGCGGTCATCTTCGTCACCGGCCGGCCAACGGCGATCATGGGCTTCCTGGTCCGCGGCGGACGCGTCGCCGCGATCGACGTGCTGGCCGACCCGGAGCGCATCGCGCGGATCGACTTGAGTGCAGTGTCGGGCTAGCCCGTCGCTGCCTGCAGCAGAGCGAGCGCGGAGTCGTGCTGCAGTATCCAGTTGCCACCTTGATTGATGAACACAAGGTGCTTCGTGACCGGCCCGGCGAACTTCGGACCCGAGATGGCTACGTCGGCCTGAGCCGCGTTTGGACCGGCCGGCGCGATATTCGTCACGTTGAACGTCTCCGGAAACTTCCCGTCTCGGTACGCCTTTCTCAGGTCGTGGTCGGCCACATGGCCCTCGTCCGGAGTGATGCCGTTTTCGACCAGATTGGTCTTAGTCGTGTACGACACGCCGGGATCGGTAGCTTGGGTGCACAGGCTGGAAATCTGGTCAGGGGTCGGCAGGTCTTGCCCCGGCGCCGGGGGCAGTGGGTCCCGCGGCTGGGGCGCGCCGACTGCGGCCAGTTGCACCTGAGCCAGGCCACTCGGCGCCGCGATAGAAGCGATGCCCGCGGCCGCGCCGCCGATGACGGCCAACGCTGCCACGCTTGTGGCGATCAATTTCACGGTTCCCCCTTCGATGCTTTGCAGTGACCTCACGGCCACATCACGAATACGGTACGCGGAAACAACCTGGCCATCGTGCTTCAACACGGAGGGTCGTCCGAGTCAGTGACCCGCGAGCTGAATCAGCTCCATCGCGGAGGCACGGGACAGTATCCAGCCATTTTGGCTGATGAACGTGACGTTCTGCGTGACCGGCGGATTGAGATTGGGACCCGAGACGGAAACGTCGGCGGTGGCTGCCCCATTCGCAGCCGGTTGGATGTTGGCCACGTTGAACGCCAACGGCAGGTCGCCGTTCTTGGCCGCCTTCTTCATTTCGTGGTCGGCGACGTGAGCCTCAGTCCCGCTGATGCCGCCTTCAACCAAATTGCCCTTGTTAGCGAACGGCACGTTGGGATCGGCGAGGGTGTTGAGCACGCCGGCCAACTGGTCGGCGGTCGGGATGTTCGCACCCGGGGCCGGCGCTGCGGCCGGGTCCTGAGGAAGGGGCGCGCCGAAGGCGACCGGCTGCACCTGAACCGGGGCACTGAATGCGATCGACGTCATGCCGCCGGCGGCGGCCCCGATTGCGGCCACGGCTGCCGCACCGGTGACGATGGATTTGAAGGTCGGCATGGTCAGGTCTCCCCCTCGATGTGCACGGACATGGACGAAGTCGTCTGAGCGTCGTTCATGTGATCTGTGTTGTAATTGTGTTTCTTGTTACTGGTGTTTCAGTTATAGCAAGGTACGTGTGGCCCAGCCTGTGGGCTAGCTGTGTACCGGATTAGAATTCTCCCCGCCCGGTTGGCTCGGTTGGCTAATCAGAATGTCGCTACGCTGAGGGGCTCGGCGGTGAATCGCAATTCTAAAGGGAAGGGCTTGCGGATTGCCCGGCATCTCATACCCAGACGAAACGAGATTCGCGTTCGGTTCCGGCGTCACCTGCTTGACCACACCCTCCGGGGCGGTGCTGTTGAATCCTCCGCGCAGCGAGAAGCTCACCCGATTGGCTACCGGTCAATTACAGGCGCTCAGGATCCTAAACGCAGGCCCGGCAACGGTGTCGGAGCTATCCGAGGCAATCGCAAGCGATGTCGGTGCACTGATCAATCACCTCGCCGCTGACGGCTGGTTGACGGTCACCGTGCGCGCGGGAGAGAAGGACCTCTACTCCATCCGGCCGTTCGGACAACCGGCGCCACGGGCGGCACCGCAGTCGTCACAGTCCACGACCTTGTCGAAATTCACTGTGCTGCACCGGGACTCAGAGGGTTTCGTTCTCGAGCATCCGCGAGCGTGGTGCGATCTGCGCATCCATGACTCACGTCTGCTCGTGCTGCTCGACGGGCCCGACGCGAACGGCTCCGACTTGCCGACCGCCGTCGTGTCGCTGTTCATCGCGGACCTGCAGCGGTGCGGTGTCCTCGTTGCCGCCGACGACGAGGGCAGCAGATTCGAGACCCTGAGTTGGAGCGCACCGGATCTGTGGTTTCACCGTCGCAGCACGCTCGGTGAGCGCAACATCACGTGGGACCATTTCGGCCCGACCAAATGGGCTAAGGGCCAATTCCCACAGCCCCCCGCCCGCCGGGCGAACTATCCGGCTGAACCGATCGCCTTGCCGGTGCCCGACCTGACCGCCAAACGGATGCAGGATCCGACGTTGACGACCGTCCTGGAAGATCGGGTTTCCACAAGGACATTCGACGATGCGAGGCCGATCACCCTCGAACAACTCGCCGAGCTGCTGTACCGCACAGCGCGCACGCGGCGAACACTGCCGGCCGGTGAGGGCGAGGAACTCCTTTCACGGCCATACCCTTCCAGCGGCGGACTCTATGAACTCGAGCTGTACCCGGTGGTGCGAAACGTAGATGGACTCGAGCCCGGCATGTATCACTATGATTCGTTCGACCATCGGCTGCGCCCGGTAGCCGCCGCGGATTCGAAGGCCGTGTCCCAGTTGATGAAACCGGCAGCCGCGACCCTCACCGGAGGTGCCGAGCCACAAGTGCTCGTCGTGATGGCCGCACGCTGCGGTCGCATCATGTGGACCTATGAACAGATCTCCTACGCCGCCATTCTCAAGAATGCCGGCGTGTTGATGCAGACGATTTACCTGGTTGCCACCGCGATGGGCCTTGGCGCTTGCGCTCAAGGATTCGGCGACACCGCCGCGTTCGTCGCGGCCACCGGAGTCGATGAGCTGCAGGAGTGCAGCGTCGGCAGCATCGTCATCGGCTCGCCCGCCGACAACTAGCCCTCCGCGAGAACCTCCTCATCGGTCAATGCCACAACGTCGAGGTAGTGGCGTGCGATCACGGCCAGTCGTTCTGGCGTGCCGCGTTGAGCTTCCCGGCTATTCAGCCGCTCGGCAAGCCCCGCCACGGTGCGTGTCGCGAACAGATCCGCGACCACGGCATGATCGATTTCGAGCCAGTCGCGTACCCGCACGATCACGGCGGTGGCCAACACCGAATCACCCCCGAGCGCGAAGAAATCGTGGTGCACCCCAACCGAATTCAGGCATAGCACCTCGGAGACGATCTCGGCGAGCGCGGCCTCGACATCATTACGCGGGGCACTGTCTTCGGTTTCAGGCGCCGCCGATTCGAGCAGTGCGGCCACGGCGTGGCGATCCAGCTTGCCGTTGGATGTCAGCGGAAACCGCTCGAAAAATACGGTGCGAGTGGGAACCATGTAACTCGGCAAAAGATCTGCCACAGCCCCAATGACGGCCCCGCTGACGTCGCCGACCTCACTCGGGTCGCCCGCGATGGCTGCAACCAGCTTCGGTGCGCTAGCACCGACAACGGCTGCAACGGCATGGCGCACCCCAGGCACCGTGCGTAACGCGCTCTCCACCTCGCCGAGTTCGACCCGGTATCCACGAATTTGCACCTGATGGTCGGACCGGCCGAGGAATTCGATGGTGCCGTCGGGCCAGTATCGGGCCATGTCACCTGTCTTGTACCAGCGAATGCCATCATGCTCGACGAAACGCTCCGCGGTGCGTTCTGGGTCATTGCGATAGCCCGCAGCGACAATTGCTCCACCGACCCACAGTTCACCGGGAACCCAGTCGAGACAATCGCGACCCGAAGGCGAGACTACGCGACACCGAACATTGCGCAATGGAATACCGAACGGCACGGTCGCCCAGTGGGGTGGTGGTTCGCCGACGACTTCGCAAACGGTGCTGTGGATAGCCGTCTCCGTCGCACCGCCGAGACCAGAGAACCGGCATCCCGGCACCTGCTTAGCCAATCTTCGAGCCAAGTCAGTGCCAACCCAATCACCACCGAGCATGACGGCGCGTAACGAATCGTCCAGCCGATCGTCGCCGAACTCCAGGATCATGTCGAGCATGCTCGGCACACAGTTGAGGATCGAAACTCGATGCTGGCATGCCAATTCCACCCATGAGGTGGCGGTGGCCCGCTGCTGGGAATCGAGCACGACGACGCAACCGCCCGCCGACAACATGCCGAATATGTCGTAGACCGACATATCGAACTCGAGGGCGGACAGTGCGAGCGCTCGATCGGTGCTGCCGACCTCGAACCACTCGTTGACGGCGTCAATGGTGTTCATCACCGCGCTGTGCGGAAGGTCAACACCCTTCGGGAGCCCCGTCGAGCCCGAGGTGAAAAGCACGTAGGCGATCTCGCGGGTATCGGGGAAGACCGGCGCCTCCAGCGGCTCCGGGTGGTTGCGTGCCGCATCGATGGACAGGCATGGGATTTCCGCACCCATGTCCGCGCCTTCGACCGTCAACGCCGCGACGGCATCGGCGGTTTGAAGAATCCTGGCGCGCCGCGCGTCCGGCTGGTCGAATCCGATCGGGACGTACGTCCCTCCGGCGGCAAGTATCCCGAGCACTGCCAGGACTTGGTCACGCCCCTTAGGTAGCTGGACGGCGACCGCGTCGCCAAGCCCCACACCGCGGGCACACAGTAAGCCCGCGACGGCAAGCGATTGCTCGGCAAGCTCTCCGTAGCTCCACCCGCCCGCAGACGTGCCCACGCCCCAAAGCACAGCCGGCGCAACCGGTTCCGTCGCGGCGTGTTCGAAGAAGCCCTGATGCAGGCACCGCCCGCTGACCGGCCCGTCAGTAGCGTTGATCGCGGCGCGTACCTCCACCTGGGCACTCGGCAACCGCACCGCCGCCTCGGCCTCCCAGCCCGCATCGCCGTCAGCGATCCGTTCGACCGCCTCGGTGAAGTTGGCGAACATGGCATCGATCAGGCCGTGCGGGAACGCCGATGCGCGGACGTCCCAGTTGACCAGCAAGCCGCCGCGAACCTCGGTGACCTGGGCATCTAGCAACACTTGGGGCCCCTGCGAGATGATCCACACCGGCCCACCAAAAGTCTGAAGGACGTTGTCGGCGAACAGCTCACCGAGACCGAGGGCACTGGTAAAGACGATCGGCGCCAGCACCGGCTCGCCCCGGTATCTGCCCAGATCGCGCAGCACCTCGAGCCCGGAATAGGCTGCGTGTGCGCCACTTTCGTACATGCTGCGCTGAATTGCGCGAGCCCGGTCAGCCAGCGACACGTTTTCGGTGACGTCGACCTCGAGAATGACCGACGAAGTGAAATCTCCGACCACCCGATCAATGTCCACGTGCACCGATTCACGGTGGAACAAGGGAACATTCAGCAAGAACCTGTCTTGCGCCGACCAGCCACCGATGGTGTCGGCAAAGATCGCTGCCAACGCCATCGCCGGGGTGACCCCGCGCGCGTGGGCGCCGGCCACCAGCCTCTGCTTGGCCTCCGGTGCCAGCCAGTGTTCATAGCGGACCGTGCAACGCGGTGCCGCCCGGTCCCCAACCGGGACGGTCGGCAGTTCGGGCGCGCCCGGCATCTCGGGCAGCCGCTGCTGCCACCAGTGTCGGTCTCGCTCGCGCGCGGCGTTGTTTTCTTGGTCCTGTTGTTGCTCGGTGCGATAGCGACGGTAGGTGTAACCGGGCGCCGGCAACGTCGCGCCCCGGTACAACTCGGCGAGATCGCAAACCAGCACGCGATAGCTCATCGCGTCGGCGGCCAGCATGTCGATGTCCAGATGCAGCCGACTGCGGTTCTCGTCGAGCACAGTCAGCGTGATGTCGATGACCTGACCGTCCTCAATTCCCAGACACTGGTGTGTTTTACGGTCCCGCAACTTCGCAAGTGCGGATTCGACCGTCTCGGAATTGTGTCCGCGGAGATCGACCACGCTGAACACCGGCCCACCCGGCGTGGGCATAGTCTGCTGAGTGCCATCCGGGAGAAATCGGGTGCGAAGCATCGGGTGCGCCGCCACAAGGTCAGACACCGCACGCTTCATGCGCGCGCGATCTAGCTCCCTACAATCGAATTCGACGTAAAGATGCGCTGCGACACCGCCAAGCTCTTGCTCATCGGAACGACCAATCCAGTACGCGTGCTGCATAGTGGCCAATGGGAATGGGGCTTGCTCGGCTACCGGGTCGGCTAGCGGCTCGGTGGGCTTGGCCGCGAGCGGCTCTGCCGTGCTTGGGTTCTCATCCGTGCTCAGCAGGCCGTGCCATGAATCGACCGTGGGACTGGCCGCGAGTTCGGCAAACGTGATGTTGGCGCCTCGCTTGCGCCAGCCCCCCGCCAGCGCCATCATGCGGATCGAGTTCAGGCCCAACTGGATGAGATCGTCGTGGTCGGCGACATCTGCGACCGGGCAACCGAGTTGGGCCGCGACCGTCTCCCGAATCTCATCCCTGCTGATTCGGTTCTCGTCACCGCCTGAATTCTGCGGCGCCATTCGCTTCCTTTCCATCCGCCGCTATCCACCCGCGAGCACAGCGATGGCCCGCTGCCAGAAGTGCGTCAGACGGTCGATATCGGAGCGTGCGAACAGGGCATCACTCCAGCGCCAGTTGGCGATCAGCTGTGTGCCCTCGGGTGTCGTACCGACAAGCACACTGAGGTTCAAGGCAAAACGCAATGGCAGGTCCGGCTCGGGATCAATTGGGAGAGCATCGATGTGGGGCGCGGTGAGTAGCGACCACGGTTGATCGGTGACGCCGCTGAGGTCCAGGCGACCCAGATAGCCGAACTGGATCTGCGGTTCGGCGGCCCGTTGCAACTCGGGGACGCGGTCGACGTAGCGAAGCAAACCGTAATCCAGTCCGTCGTTAGGGATTGCGCCAAGGTGTGCAGCCACCGAGCCGAGCAGGGTCCGGGCCGTCCCCGGATCATTCTCGGCCCGCTCGATATCCACAGCCGCCGCACCCACCCCAAGCCGTACCGGGAATGCGGTAGTAAACCAACCGACGGTGTTCGTGGTGTCGGTGTCCAGAACAGCATCGGCGCGTCCATGGCCCTCGCACGCGATGAGCGCACCCGAGGCCGGATCCTGCGCCCGGTCTTGTCGCCAACTCGCGATGGCGATCGTGGTTGCGGTCAGCAAGAATTCACGCATTCCCTCATCCCTGGTGAGCGTGGCCAGCACCCGCTCGGTGTCCGCAACCGGCGTGGCGACCGTCGTGACTCGCAGCGTGGACCAGGTATCACGGGTCGGGTCCGAATGCCGCGCACCCAACGCGGGGTCGGAGTCGCGGACCTGCGCGATCCAGTAGTCACGTTGGGCCTGGACCTCTGCGGTGGTGGCCCGCTCCCACATCAGCTCCGACCACCGGCGGTAGGAGGTGAACTCAGGCAGCGTCTTTGGCGCCGCGCCCGATTTCACCGAGCGCCACGCCTCCGCGATATCACCCAGCATGATGTGCCACGACACCACATCGACCGCCAGGTGGTGCGCGGTGATCAGCAGCACGTCGCGTTGCTCAGGCCCCTGCCCCGCACCGCAGAACCACACCGCCCGCACCATCGCCCCGAGGTGGGGGTCGATCTCATCGGTGACCTTGCGCGCGGAAGCTGTTATGGCCGAGCTCAATTCCGCATCGTCCGAATCCGCCAGCTCCACCCGGCTCAGCAGGTCGGCGGCGCGGACCAGGCCGGCTTCGCGGGTAACCAGGCGTGGCCCTTCGAGGGTGTCGGCCAGAATCGACCGCAGGGTGTCGTGTCCGTCGAGCATCAACTGCAGCATCAACTCGATCGAGGACTGGTCGATGTCGGGGGGCAAGAGGAGCAAAACGGTGTGGGTGAATCGCCGGTAGTTGCCGTACTCGTAGAGCCAGGACACCATCGGCAGCGGCAGCACCTCACCGTAGTCGGCGTTCTCGACGGCGGTATCCGAGCCGGTTTCGTCGATCGCGGCCGCGAGTTGGCGAATTGTGGCAGCGCTGAACACCATCCGAGGACGCAAGGTGAGGCCGCGTCGTCGAGCCTTATGGACCAACGAGATAGCCACAATGCTGTCTAACCCGAACGAGAAGAAGTCGTCGTCGATGTGCGGTGCTACGCCACCGAACTGCTCTTGGAATACTTCGCACAGCGTCCGCTCGGTATCGGTGGACGCCGTCCCACCCACGGTGACACGCGAGAGCGCATTCTCGGCCAGCCTGTCCAATGCATGGTTATCTAGCTTGCCGTTGGCGTTTGCCGGTAGCTGCGGTAGCGCCATGATCCGGGCCGGAACCATGTACAAGGGCAAGCGTTCGGTGAGCGCGGGCCGCAGCCAGACCGGGTCGTCGTCGGTATTTTCCTGCCACACAACAAAACCCACCAGGGTTGCGCCGCCCTCGCGACGCACAACGGATACGGCCGCGTCGTGCACCCCGGGCTGGCCACGCAGGGCACCCTCGATCTCGCCGATCTCGACTCGGTAGCCGCGAATCTTGACCTGGGTGTCGCTCCGCCCCAAATAGGCGTAGCCGCCGCGCGGTAGGCGACGCACCAAGTCGCCGGTGCGATACATGCGGTGTCCCGGGCGCAGTGGGTCCGCCACGAAGCGGCTGGCGGTCAATGCGGGCCGGCCGACATAGCCGCGGGCCAGCTGCGCGCCAGACAGATAGAGCTCACCGACCACACCGTTGGGCACCATCCGCAGGGCCGAATCCAGGACGTAAGCGAAGGTTCCGGCGTTCGCCGTGCCGATTGCCGGTGTCGGATAGTCCTCGACCGGGGCGACGACCGCCTCGACCGTCATCTCGGTGGGCCCATAGCAGTTGTAGACCGCAGTTGGTGACAGCGCACGCAGTCGTTCCCACAGCGCGGTGTCGATCGCTTCGCCGCCCAGGGCCAGAACCTCAAGGTCCCGCTCCAGCAGTCCGGCGGCATGCAGCTGCACGAACATCGAGGGGGTGGTGTCGATCATGTCGATCTGGTTGGCAGCCATCCCCTTCACCAGCCGATCCGCGTCACGCATCTCCTCGGCATCGAACAGGTGGATCGCATGACCGTCGAGCAGGCCGACCATGGGCTGCCACGACGCGTCAAAGCTCAACGACCACGCGTGCGCGATACGTAGCGGGCGGCCCAGCCGTGTCGAGGCAGGCCCGTACACGCGCTCGCGGTGGTCGGCGAAATAACTGAGTAGCGCGGCGTTGGTGCCGATGACGCCCTTGGGCTCACCGGTGGAGCCGGACGTGAAGATGACATACGCGCAGTGCGCCAGATCCCGACGAACCGTCGGCGCGGCCGCCGGCAACCGCGAAATACGCTCGGCTACACGAGGATTATCGAGGACCAGCGTGCGCCACTCTGCTCCGACCAGCTCCGAGTAAGCGGCTTCGGTGCAGGTCAGCACCGGATTGGTTTGCCGCAGAATCGATTCAATCCGAGCGTCCGGGAGCGTGATATCGACCGGCAAATAGGCGCCGCCGGCGGCGAGCACAGCGAGGATGGCGACGATGTATCGGGTCGAGCGTGGCAGCACCAGGGCAACAACGGCTTCTGGTCCGACCCCGTGGGCGGCCAGCTCGCCCGCCAGCCGGCTTGCCGCTGCGTGCAACTCGGCATACGTATAGCGCTTACCACCACCGGCGGTTAGGGCAACGGCGTCCGGTGTGGCGCTAACCTGCCGCTCGAACGTCTCCCACACCGTGCTGTCCGGGGTGGACATCGTCCGCGTCGCAAGATCAGCGAAGTCCGCGCGCTCCGCCGGGGTGAGAATGTCTAGCGCCTCGGGGGTGTCATCGCCAACATCAGGGAGTTGAAGCAGCACATCACGCAGTCGCTCGCAGATCTGGGCTGCAGGAAGATGCGGCAGCGTCTCACGAATCGCCTCGACCACCACCACCAGCGCGTCGTCACTCATATGCGACACCACAGTTAAGGGGTAGTGCGTCAGACTTTCCATCTCAACCGGACAGAACCGGGCACCATCGTGAGTGATCACTGGACGGATTGCATCCTTGACGGGTGCGTTCTCGAATACGAAGAGACTGTCGAATAAGGTTCCACGGCCATGTGCGCGCTGGAGTTCCGACAGACTGAGATAGCCAATGTCTCGCATCGCCGATGACTCGCGCTGTAGTTGCACGCATTGTTCGACCACGGAAGTAGTGCCGCTCACCTGGTGCACGACCGGCACGGTATTGATGAACAACCCGACCATGCTCTCGACTCCGGCCAGGTGTTCAGGACGGCCGGAGATCACGGTGCCGAAAACAACATCGCGACGGTCGGTGAGCCTGCTGAGCACGATAGCCCACGCGAAGAGCACTACGGTGTTGAGCGTTAAATTGTTGCGTCCGGCCCACTTTCGCAGACGTGCCGTATCGGCCGCCGGCAACAGCAGGTTCGCCTTCTCCGGCACAACGCCCCCCGCGGCGCCTTGGGCCACCATAAGCGGTCCCGACACGCCACTCACATACTCAGTCCACTTGGTGGTGGCGGCCGCTCTGTCTTGCCGAGCGAGCCAAATAATATAGTCGCGGTAAGGGCGCGGAGTTGGTAGCCCGTCGACCGATCCCCCTGCCCGATATACGGCAAGCATTTCGGTGAAGAAGACAGCAAGTGCCCAGCCATCCATCAAAATGTGGTGTACGGTGAAGATCAACTGGCGGGCGGTCTCGCCAGCCGTGGAAAGCAGCACGACGCGCAACGCCGGGCCACGGCTCAAGTCAAATGGGCGAAGTCGTTCGGATCGCGCAATGGAATCGAACTCCGTTGGCAGAGTAGTGCGTTCGATCCACGGAAGCTCCACATGGTCAGGTACTATCTGCACCGGCTTCGGGACATCGCGATCCCAGAAGGCAGCGCGCAAATTCGGGTGACGGTCCAACATCGCGGCAGCGCTACGGCGGAGCAGTTCAAGATCAACTGGTCCTTCGATATCAACCCTCAACTGCATGGTGTAAAGGTCGATGCCGTCCTCGGCCAACCGGTATAGCGCAAACAGCCCTTCCTGGAGAGGACTGAGCGCAAGAACGTCTTCGATCTGCGGCGAAGCGGAGGTCACAATTGCCTCACGATTGGTTCAGCCAAGACGCGGCGAGTGCGGCCAATGCATCGGCGTCCAACCCCGATGCGTTGATCGGCTCGCTATCCTTCACCGTTGCCGAATCTGCCTTGACAGCAAGTTGGTCGGCAGCTGCGTCGACCGCCGCGGCCAGCTCGGCGATGGTCATGTGCTCGAACACCATTGCCGGGGTCAGAGCCAATCCTCCCGCGGTGGCCCGGGCCGACCATTGAACCGAAATGATGCTGTCTCCGCCGAGGGCGAAGAAGTTGTCCTCGCGATCTACGCCGGTGATATCGAGCAATTCTTCTAGCATTGCAATTAGGGCCTGTTCGGTCTGCAGAGAACTGGAAGCGACCGGTTGCGACCGCTCAACGGCAGCCGGAGTTGCCGGAGCGAGCAGCACCTCCAGATCAGCTGGGGGCAGCAACTCCAATGTGGACAACGGACAGTCTGGCATCGTCGCGAATGCATCAAGTGCGGTATTGAAAGCGTCGGCGATGAGCCCAACGGTCTCAGGTTCATACAGATCAGCATTGGCGACGATCCGCACGTCGAGTTCTCCGTCGGGCGTCACGTTCAGGTCCACGTCGAGATCCAGGAATGAGACGTCAAAGGCCATCGGAAGTGGATCGACAGTGGTTTCTCCGGACTTGGTGAGGTCACGTGGGAGTAGCTTTCCGTCCTCGCCACGAAGGTGGATCGAGTTCTGGAACAGAGGGTGGTTCCGGGAGGGCGAGCGTCGCGGGTTGAGCGCCTCGACCAAGCGTTCAATCGGGAATTCTTGGTGCGCCAACGCATCGAGCACCGTGTCGCGACTGCGTTCGACCGCGGTGCGCAGACTTGGATCGCCAGATAGGTCGGTGCGCAGCACTACCACGTTGGCGCAGGGGCCGGTCATGTTGGCGATGGTCAAGTCGACCCGGGAAGCGACCGGGCTGGCGATTGCGATGTCAGTGCCACCGCCGAGCTTCTGCAGCAGGACCGCCAGGGCAGCCTGATAGACCATGAACTCGGTGGCGGCATTTTGCTCTGCGAGCTGCAAGAGGAGCGACCGACGGGCAGCCGACACCGTGAAATTCGCTACCTCCGCATGCTGCCCGAGGACCAGCGGACGTGTGTGGTCAGGGGCTATCGGGATCTCATAGGGCATTCCAGCCAATGCGTTACGCCAAAACGCCAGCTCAGCCTGTCCCCATTCGCCCGGTGCGTCAAACGTATTTCGTTGCCACACAGCGTAATCCGCGAACTGGAAGGGCAGTGTCGCCCATTGCGGCACCTTCCCTTCCGACCGCGCGCGGTGCGCAATGATGAGGTCTTCGAAGATAACGCCTAGCGAGGTGCGATCAGCAACGATGTGGTGGATAAGCAGGAGCAGCACGTGAGAATCCGGGCCAAGCACTAACAGGGCGGGCCTGATCAGCGATTCGGATTCCAGCGTGAACACATAGCGCCGCAGCTCTGCCGCTGCGTCGTCAACCTGGTCGGCGGTGATCTCAGAGACCGCTAGTTCCACCTCTCGGGTCGGATGCACCAATTGATGCGGAACGCCTTCTTGTTCAACGAAATTAGTGCGTAGCGATTCGTGGCGGGCCACTACGTCGTTGAGCGCTTCGGTCAGGGCGACGGTGTCCAATGAACCGTTGATCCGAAGCGCAAGTGCCATGTTAAAGACGTCATTGGCGCCTCTCATCCGATACTGGAACCACATGGCAAGCTGGGAATAGGACAATGGCGGCCATTCTGGGCGATCCCCCTTTACAAGTTCTGGGCGACCAGCCTGCGGCCCCAACAGTTCGTCGGCAAAAGTCTCCTCGGCGTCCATCTCGTCAAGCTCGATGTCGAACTCGGCGCGGAAATGCTCAACCAGCTGAGCCGCCAATGCGGCCGGGGTTGGCGTATCGAACACCGCGCGGACGGACAGCTCCACGCCGAACTCGGCACGAATCTGTGCGACCAGCCGGGCCGCCAGCAGCGAATGGCCGCCCAGCCCAAAGAAAGAACCGTCGGCGCTGACTCGTTCGTAGCCGAACAGCCGCGCGAAGATCGCGCACATCCGGCGCTCGGTGGCCGTCGCCGGCTCACGGTAGCTGCGTATCGCGACGGGAGTGGGTGCGGGCAGGGCCCGCTTGTCCAGTTTGCCGCTCACGGTCAGCGGGATCTCGGGGATCACCGCAAATGCGCTGGGCACCATGTATTCCGGCAGCACCGACGCGGCATGTGCGCGTATCTCGTCGAGATCCAGGTCTGCGTTTTCAGCAGTCACGGGCACCAGGTATGCGGCGAGCATGGGTCCGGCCTCGGTGTCTTCCGGGACGACGAGGCAGTGCCTGACCGCCGCATGCATCGCTATCACCGACTCGACTTCGCCGAGTTCGATGCGGAAGCCACGGATCTTGACTTGCTCGTCGGCTCGTCCGACAAATTCCAGCTCGCCAGAGATGTTGCGGCGGACCAGATCTCCCGATCGATACAGCCGCATGCCGGGTTTGAATGGGTCGGCGACGAACCGTTCCGCTGTCAGCCCGGGACGCCCAAGATACCCGCGTGCCAACTGAACACCGCCGAGGTACAGCTCACCGATTACCTCCGCGGGCACCGGTTGCAAGTCCTCGTCAAGTACGTAGGCGTAGACGTTGCGGTTCGGCACGCCGATGGGCACCACACGGGTACCCTGGCGCCCCTTTACCTGCATGTGTGTCGAGCAGACCACGGCCTCGGTCGGGCCATAGTGATTGCGCAACTCTGCGTCGAAGTAGGTGGCGAATTTGTCGGCTACCACACCTGGAAGCGCTTCTCCGCCCACCGGCACATGACGCAACGCCCGCCATTGTTTGACCTGCGGCAGCAGTAAGACGGTGCTCAGCATGGAAGGCACCATGTGCAGCACAGTGACGCGGTGGCGGCTGATCAGATCGGCGACGTGCGCAATGTCGCTAAAGGTCCCGGCCTTGGAGGGCTTGGGCACGATCAGCTGTGCGCCAAGCGACAGCGTCAGGAAAATATCCGACAGCGAAGCATCGAAGCTCACCGACGACGACTGCAGCAACCGATCTTCGGCGGTCATGCTCCACTCGGCGATGAAACCATCCACGTGCTCGGCGATCGCCTGATGCGAGACCGCCACGCCCTTGGGCTGTCCAGTCGAGCCGGAAGTGTAGATGACATAGGCCAAGTGCTCGGGACGTAACGGACGAACACGGTCGGCGTCTGTGACCGCGACATCCGAGAACTGCTCGGCAGACCGTTCGGCAGCGTCGAATTCAGGTTGCCCGATAACTGTCCGGGGGCAGGCGTCGGCGACCAGGTATTCGATCCGATCAGCCGGGTAGGCCGGGTCGATCGGCAGGTAAGCCGCTCCGGCTTTCAGCACGGCGAACACCGCGACGATGAACTCGATCGACGCGGTCATGCGTAGGCCGATGATGTCGTCGGCGCCGAACCCCTGGCCGATGAGCCAGCGCGCCAAGCGATTCGCGCGTCGATGCAATGCGGCATAGGTCAGCTCGGTCTCGTCGGAAACGAGCGCGATCGCGTCCGGGGTGCCGCTTATTTCCGACGCGGCCGCTTCGAGCATCGCGACCAGCGTGGTGGCAGGCGTGGCGACAAGTTCGCCATGCGACTGCGCCAGGATGTCAGCCCGCTCACCAGTGCCGAGCATGTCCATGCCGGTGAGGCGACGTTCGGGTTCAGCCAGCACGTTGTCCAGCAGCTGTATGTAATGTGCCAGCATCTGATCGACGAGCGCGGCACCCAGCACATCGGTCTGGTACTCGAATTCGACCAACGCGCCGTCGGCGTCGAGCACAACCGCAAGGGCAAGCGGAAGCTGGGCGGTTATCGCGCCCAGTTCGAGTTGTCGCACTGTGACGCCGTCCAACGCGAATCCACTCGCACTCTTGCGCATGCTGAACCCGAGCCGGACAAGCTGGTCCATGCCATCGTGTCCCATCCGTTCTGGGTTTACTTCGCGCACCACTCGATCGATGCCGACGGACTGATGGGCGAAGCCGTTAAGACATGTTTCGCGTACCGCGTCGACGAACGTGCTAAAGGTGTCCCGTGATCGCGCGGCTATCCGCAGCAACAGCGTGTTGCCGAAGTACCCGATGGCGCCCTCGGCGGCGGCCCCACGCTCGGTTACCGGCACGGCGATCAGGAAATCTGGTGCGCCGGTATAGCGACGCACAAGCACACCGAAGACCGCCAGTAACACCATGAACGGCGACGCGGAATGCCTGCGGGCAAAGTCCTCGACCCGGCTGAACAGGTCGGTGGGCAGCGCCCGAGTGCGACGTTCGGCGCTCCTGGATGGGTGCGCGGCGGCCAAACCGGGAAGTTCCGGCGGTTCAGGTGGCGGCCGCAAAGCGTCGGCCCAGTAACCGACATCAGCGACGGTGGGTTCCGCTGAGGTATCCAGCACGTCAACCGCGACGAACTGTGGCGCATTCCCGCTCGGTTGGCGACCGTTATACGCAGCGCTGAGCTCATTGGCCAAAATTGCCCAGCAGTCGTCGTCCCAACAGATGTGATGCACGACAAGCAGGAACACGAATT
>Ga0209040_10000843_pt1 | contig 23802 bp, 23 predicted proteins | sample BogFormECP12_OM3_FD_188240 | JGI IMG/M metagenome (GOLD analysis project Ga0209040, IMG submission 188240) | Bog forest soil microbial communities from Calvert Island, British Columbia, Canada - ECP12_OM3 (SPAdes) (version 2) | ecosystem: Environmental > Aquatic > Freshwater > Wetlands > Bog ... | reverse complement strand
GTGACCCAGATCGCGGTGGTGCGCAATCCACTCCGCTTGTTTCATCTGCATCCGCTCATCGGTCAATTGATGTGGAATCACGTCGGTCCTTGGCGACGGCGTCTCGTGAAACGCCTTGAAACTTATGCGAGGCCACGGGCGACCGAGCGGCGCCTGTCGGTCACTGCGCGTCCTCGTTCTCCTCTTCATAGAAGACACCGTGGAGCAGGTACTCCCAGAGCCAGGCCTCGAACGCAATGGCCTCGCGATCCTCCGCGTCGAGGTTGACGATGTCGTCCTGGTGGAAGCTCCGGATCTTATCGTCGTCGTACAGCTCGCCGGTCAGTGTCGTAGCGACATAGAGCCACCTGTTTCGCCTCCTCGGTGACGCCAACTTCGCTCGTGATTGTCCCGGCCCCTCCACCACAACTCTCGGAGCCGTCTAACCAAAAGGCGTTGTGAGACAGCGATATTCCCGCACTATATGGTTTATCTATCCGCCGGCCCTCACGCCGACGTGGCGACGGACATATGTTCATCCCGCGCACGCCTCCGGTTTGCCAGCAACACGCGGATCGTGGTGATGTGCAGAATGATCGAAAAGGGCACCAGGTAGGCCGGAAAGAGGACCATCGGCCATTGGGTGAACACCGACGTCGGTGGGTCGGTATGCACCATGGCGAGCGCTTGGGTCGCCAGGAATGCGGTTCCCACCGCGCCGACAAAATCGAGAAGGCCAAGCACCGACCACGCAATCGGGATACTGGTCGACGTCGACCAGATCAGGGCGATCACGGCGACGCAGGCAGTGAGACCGACTGCGATGTCGCCGAACGCGGCTGGGTAGGCGAAGAAGCCCGGAAGCTGACCGCCGACCTCCAATACCAGGAACACGCATCCCAACCAACGAGCGGTCTGTGAGATCAGCAGCTCGGCGAGCGTTCGCCGGTCGGCCAACAGCTTATCCAGCGACGACGAGCGGGCCACCGCAATCGGTCCAATAACGATCAGCGCGAAGAACAAGTACACCAGCCACGGCGTCCGGTCCGGACCATCGTGAAGAGCCTCCACCTGGGTGTATCCAGCCGACAAGCCGAACCAGACCGCGAACACGACGATAAGGGCACCCGCCAGCCTTAGCGACTCACTGGTCGAACGGCCATGGCGTATCGCAGCGCGATACATGATCACCGGCACCCACACGGTGAACACGACAGCTACGGAGACCACCAAGATCGTGATGCTCACTGGAACGTCGGGAATCCGATGATTCACCGCTTCCTCCTCAACCATTCTCTTCGAACATAAGCTGCTGTGATCCGCGCGGCACAACCCTTGCTTGCCAGCGGTCGGTCACCTGGTCGGGCAGATTCATCCGGCCCTCCGGGCCGTGTGCGGCGGCAATGCTGTGGTGGCGAAGTTGAGGGTCTGCTGCCGCAAGGCACACTCGATCACGCGCACGGTGAAAACCGTGGACCGGATGGCCGAGGCGTAGATTTGTGCCGGTCGCAAGTAGGACGGCCCGCCGGGCTCTGGGGCCCGCACCCAGGGATCGTCACCTGCACCTTCACCCCAAATGCCCTGTGGCGCAGGTGTAGTCAAGTATCATTAAGTGCCCCCAGGGACCAATTTCCTTCGTACTTAACGCCAGTTTCTCTGCGGCAACTCGAGAGGCGTCCTACACCCCGTTCTCCCCGCAGGGCCTTCCTGAACTCCTTGTACATCAGAGGCATCAAGCCAGCAGGCGGGTGTTTTTCGCGACTCGCGCGCGGAGCGGGTATGGGCTGGACGATCCCGGCCCGGCTGCTGTGATCGTGCTCGGTCTTGTGGTCCAGCGCAGTCCGCCGAGCGCTGGGTTTACCGGTCGCGAGGTCACAAATTGCAACATACGAGCGTGCCGGTCAAGAATCCTATTGAGTCGCGCTGTGAGTGAGTCAGCCGCGCTGCACGAACACATCGCCGCCGTCGGTGACGAGCTGGTCGGCGATCAAGTCGGAAGGAGCCGACGCCTAAGTGACCGACGATCCGCGCGCCGATGGCGTCTCCCGCCAGTATGAGCGGTGGAAGTACCCAGCCCCGATCACCGACCTTGAGGCGTGGACCGCGACTAATTGGGAGTTCTTCGATCCCGTACGGGCTCATCGGATCTTGTGGCCTGACCGCGAATACAAGCCAGACCTTGACATTCTGATTGCGGGTTGCGGCACCAACCAGGCGGCAGTTTTTGCTTTCACGAACCGCGCCGCGAAAGTAGTGGCGGTCGATATCAGCCAGTCTGCACTGGACCATCAGCAATATCTGAAAGACAAGCACGCGTTGCATAACCTGGAACTGCATCGCCTTCCGATCGAACGGCTGTCAGCACTGGGACTCGACTTCGACCTTATTGTGTCGACCGGCGTGCTGCATCACATGGCGGATCCGCTGGCCGGAATGAAGGCACTCGCCGCGTGCCTGCGGAGAGATGGTGCCTTGGGTGTCATGCTCTACGCAAAGTACGGTAGGGTCGGCGTCGAAATTCTGGAATCAGTGTTTCGCGACTTGGGACTGTCTCAGGACGAATCGTCGGTCCAAATGGTCAAAGACATGATCGCGGTGCTGCCGTCGGGCCACCCCGCCCAGAGCTACTTGAAAGCAGCGCGAGATTTGCGTTCCGGTGGTGGCTTGGTCGACACGTTTTTACACAGCCGCCAGCGTAGTTATACCGTCGAAGAATGTATCGAGCTCGTCACCTCGGCCGGACTCGCATTCCAGGGGTGGTTCTACAAGACGCCGTACTATGCACACGATATTCTTTTACCGGCGAGCAGATTTCATTCAACTGTGAGCGAGTTGCCTGACATCAAACTTTGGTCCGTAATGGAACGGCTCCAAACATTGAATGCCACCCATACCTTCATCGCCTGCCGGCCCGAACGCCCGAAAGAGCACTACGCAATCGATTTTTCGACCGCTGAAACACTCGAATACGTTCCGATAATACGTAGCTCATGTCGTTTATCCGGCGGTGACATTATTTTGTCGGGTGGTTCGATTTTCGGGCTCACTCCTGCTCAGCTGCCCTTTGTGCAACTCGTCGACGGCCGTCGCACGATTCGAGAGATCACTGAGCGCGTGGCACAGCGCCGTGACGCGTCCCCCGGCAACGCGGCTGAGCGGGAGAACTTCGCTCGCAAGGTCTTTCAGTCGCTGTGGCGTCTCGATTTTCTGGCGATGGCCCTCAAAACGGATTCACATAGTTAGGTGAGGTGTCGGTCAGCGTGCGCGACGCCGCGACCGGTTCAGACCCTGCGTGGCGTTCTGGGATAACGCAGCGCGACACCGCGATGAGCTCACCGCCGTGCCCACGGATTTAGCGGCGCACGGCAGCGATGAGCCGAAGTACGGATTCGATGGTCTCCCGATCACGCACGACGGCGAGCGTACGGCCGGGATAGGGATGCCCGCCGGTCATGAATTGGTGGTAGTAGTCAATGGTGCGGTCACGTCGTTTGATCCAGATCCAGCGGATCCGCGAGTGGCTGGCGCTCAGCGCCGCGATCGCGTTGATCCCGTGGACCATCTATCTGGGGTTGACCCTGCCGCAGAACTACACCGCGCAGCATTGGCAGGCGACCTGGGTCGGCTTCGATGTCTTACTGCTGGCCTTCATGATTGCTACCGCGGTGCTCGGCTTCGTACATCACCACTTGCTGACGCTGTTCGCCTTCGCGACGGGAGTTCTGCTCGTGTGCGACTCCTGGTTCGACGTGATGACCGCGAGGCGGGGTGACTTCGTTGTGTCGGTTCTCACCGCTGCGTTGGGAGAGTTGCCGCTAGCGGCGGTGCTGATCGGTGGCACCTTGCGCATCGCGCGCCTGCAGGTTCCCCCGTTCAGCAAGGCATGGTGGCCGTTCCGCTGGCGCCGGCGGGTGGTTGGGTCGCGCCCACGACTGTCTGCGCGGTCCGACCGACGCGCGCGTGCCGGCAGCCGCACGTCACCGGCAGCCGACGACTAAGGGCCGCCACTGGGTTGCTGCGCGGCCAACGGGTCGCTACGCCGGCCCGCCGGCCAGCTTCCGAATCGTCTGGATTTCGCTGTCCCGATAGGGCCGGCCATCGGGTAGTAGGAGGTCGTGGAACCATACTTTCGGAACCGTTGTGTACGGGTGATCCCACGAGTCCCACGGGAAGTATGTCTGGGTCTTTCCGGCGACGAAACCCCAGTTGAAGGCACCAACGTTATGGCGCTTCGCTATTGGCAGGATTCCCTCGACGGTGCTGCCCCGGGGCCGAGCCATGTACTCGGTGCAGATAATCGGCCGCCCCAGCGCGGATAGCTCGCTGATCCGGGACTCAAAGCCCGCGGGTTCGGCGTAGGAGTGGAAAGTGATCACGTCGGCGTTGTTCAGTTGCATATCGTTGATTGCGCTGCGTCCCTGTGGCTCTCCCCAGTCACCGCCCTGCCACACGCCACTCGTTAGCGGCTGACTGGGATCAGCCGCACGTGCCCACCGGAACACTTGGGGTATCAACTCTGCGATACGCTCCTGCTTGTCCTTCCGCTCTACGTTGCGATACACGCGCGCGGGGTTGTCGGGTTCATTCCACAGGTCCCACCCCAAAACGCGATCGTCACTGCGGAATTGGGTCAACACCGCTGTGACATAGTCCTGCAGCACGCGGATGTAGCTGGGGTCATCGAGGTGTTCAGCGCCAGGGCTTTGCACCCAGCCCGAGTTGTGGACGCCAGGCCTCGGCGCGCGTTGCGGACCCAGCCTGGGGTGCGGATCCCAGCAGGAGTCAAAAAAGACGAAGAGTGGTTTGATGCTGTGGCGCGCCGCCATGGCGACAAACTGCGCGAGACGCAGTTGGAAGCCTCGCGAGTCCTGGGCCCAGAGCTGATCATGGAGGAAAACCCGCACGCTGTTGAGCCCGGCCGACCTGGCCCAGCCCAGCTCGGTATCGATGCGCCGCGGGTCGAAGGTGGCAGGCTGAAACATCTCGAGCTGATTGATGGCGCTTGAGGTGATGTAGTTGGCGCCGACGAGCCAACCTTGTGCTTGATACCAGCGGTTGGCACGGTCGGGTGACCACCGGCTTGATTCCCCAGAGGAGCGGGACGGTTCCGCGGCGGCGCGCGGCGCTTGGGCCCATGCAGCACCCGCTGCCAGCAGCAGCGGTAGCTTCAGGACCGTTCGGCGGTACACGCACTGACGATAAGTTGCCCAGGGCCCTGTTTCCGGTATTTGCGAAGCGAGTCGCGATACCTTGCGCAGGGATTTGTTATCCCGTTGTCACTCAGCAGGATTCAGTGCCTCGATCGGCGAAACATTTTCCCTGTTTGAGCGGGTACGGGCGGTCCTAGCGGAGCTTACGGCCGAAGTTGTCCTTAACGCTTCCGGTGAACATCATGATCGCGTCGATGACGGCCCAGACGGCGACGCCCAGCAGGACCGGAAGGCCGACAAGGCAGAACAGGCCGAAGAAGATCCCGACGAGACCCAGGCACAACTGTAGGGCCGCGATCTGAGTCGTACCGATATAAAAGCGGCCGATGCCGAACACGCCGAAAAATAGCTGCAGGAGGCCGGCGGTCACGGCGGACTTATCTGAAAGGGGCACGCCTGTGGCGGGATCGCGCCCAAATGGTGCCTGGGGATCGACCACGTACCCCGGCGCGGGATAGTACGGCTGCGGGTAACCCGGCGGGGTCGGATATCCCGGCGGCGGTGGCGTCTGAGGATACTGGTTGGGCCCATAACCCGGAGGCTGGCCGCTCCAGGGCGGTTCCTCGTACGGGTTTCCGGGTTGGTTCGGTGTTGCCATCGGTTTAAGTTAACCCCTGGGCCGTGCGACTATCGCTGCTGGGGCTGCGGCTGTGGGGCTGCCGCGTAACCCAGTTGCGAGGCGGTGTAGCGCGCGGCGTCGGTGACCGGCACGGCCTGCACCGCGGTCCCGTAGGCGCAGATCTCGGTCCACACCTCGCCGGTCTCGGTCGTGTCGAAGCGCATCCCGATGATCGCGTTGCCGCCCTTGCCACGCGCTTCATCGATCAGCCGTGTCATCGCCTCATTGCGGCTTTGGGCCAGGTTTCTTGTCATGCCCTGCAGCTCGCCGCCGAACATTGATTTGATTCCGGCGCCGAACTGGGAGAAGGCATTTCGCGATCGGACGGTGAGCCCGAAGACTTCGCCGCACACACGTTTGATCTCCCAACCGGGAATGTCATTGGTAGTGACGACGAGCACCGGACAACCTTTCTGCCGAGATGAGAAACAGGCTGGTTCTCGCTGCAGGGTACCGCCCCGAGCGGCGGTCGATATATTCGACAAAGCAAACGTCGAGGAGGTCGCGTGAGTTCTGCGGTGGGCGACATCGACTTCGACGATCTGACGTCGCCGAAGCTGACCGATGTCCAGCGTCAGATTCTGAAGTTCACCGAGGCCAAGCCCGTCGAATTCGACATCGATCGGATGCTTGTCGAAGCCATCGACCAGGCAGGTGTGGGTAACGACCTGGACGACTCCGACGGCTTCGGTGACCGCCTGGCCGCGCACGTGGCCGCGATCGAAGCCGACGAAGGCCTGACCCAGCTCACTCGCTCGTCCTTGCGGCAACGAGTGGTTCGCTTGCTGCGGAACCGGTTGTCGCTGACCGACCTCATCAAGCGGTATCCCGAGATCGAGTCGATCCGGCTGGAGAAGCCCTTCATCGTCGTGGGGATGCCGCGATCGGGGACCACTCATCTGGTGAACCTCATCGCGGTCGATCCGCGCAGGCGCGCACTGCCGTACTGGGAAAGCCAGGATCCGATACCGGCACTAGGCCAAGGCCCCGACATCTTCGGAGTCGATCCCCGCTACGCACGAGCCAAGGCCGAACACGACGCACTCATGGTCAGCGCTCCCATGGTGGCCGCCATGCACGATCGGTTCCCCGAAGCGATCGAGGAGGAAGTCGAACTCCTCGACCTCGATCTGGCCGCCTACGTCCTGGAATGGCATGCGCGCGTGCCCAACTGGCGTGACCATTACCTGGGGCTCGACCAGACCCGGCACTACGCGTACATGAAGAAAGTGCTGCAGGCCTTGACATTTCTGCGCGGCCCGCAGACCTGGGTCCTGAAGAGTCCCCAGCACTGTGAGCAGCTTGGCCCATTGATGGCCACCTTCCCGGACGCAACAGTGGCCTTCACGCATCGCGATCCCGTCGCGGTGATCCAGTCGGCGATCACGATGATGGCCTATTCCGACCGATTGCGCAGGACGAGCATCGACCTGGACTGGCTACTGGACTACTGGAGCGATCGCGTGCAGCGGCTGCTCAGCGACTGCGTGCGCGACCGCGATCTGGTGCCGGCCGAACGCAGCATCGACATCAGCTTTCACCAGCTGAACGGCAACGAGATGCCGCTGCTGGAAGAGCTTTACCAGCGTGGCGGGGTCGAATTGACCGCCAAGGTGCGCGGGAGCTTCCAGAGTTACCTCGACGGCAATCCGCGCGGCAAGCACGGCCGGATCCACTACGACCTGCAGCGGCACTTCGGCATCTCGGCCGACCAACTGCGCGAGCAGTTCGACTTCTACTTCAACAGGTTCGACGTCCGCCCCGAGCCCTGAAGGAGACCACAACGATGGGCACCAACACCGAAGAGTTCGAACCGGTGTATCGCCGCCGGCCCGGCGCCGACGCGATGCGCCCGGCCGCTGCCGAAAAGGCCGAGCAGATCGCCCCGCGACTGTGGTGCTCGCCGGGTCTGTCGAACGCATACTTGCTGACCACCGATGCGGGCCGGGTGATCATCAACACCGGGATGGGCTTCGAGGGGCCGGTGCACCGCGCCAACTTCGACGCCGTCGACTCCTCGCCGGTGCGCTACATTATCTTCACCCAGGGCCATGTGGACCATGTCGGCGGTCTGGACAGCGTGCGCGACGCGGACACAACCGTTGTTGCGCAAGCGAACTGGACTCGCTGGCGCGACGATAACGAACGTCTCATTCCGTACCGCGCCAGCCGCAGCGCTTTCGCCTTCAAGGACACCTTGGCGGAAGGCGTCCGGGCAATTCAACGGCGCCTCGGTACCAAACATCTGCCTCGCCAGAGCGTTCCGGTCGTCGACCTTGACTTCGAGGACACGCTCACCGTGGAGGTCGGCGGGCGGCGGTTGGAGCTAATCTCGGTGCCCGGCGGGGAGACAACCGACTCGCTGGTGGTGTGGCTGCCAGAGGAGCGAATATGTCTGTGCGGAAATGCCTTTGGACCGCTATTTGGGCACATCCCCAACCTTGTTACCATGCGCGGCGACCGGTACCGGGACGCCCTGACGGCCATCGCGTCCGTCGAGCGGGTACGCGACCTGCAGCCCGAACTGCTGGTGACCGGCCACTTCGAGCGGGTCGCGGGCGCCGTTCGCATCAACGCCGAGCTGACCCGGCTGCGCGACGCGATCCAATACATCCACGACCAGACCGTCGCCGGGATGAACGCCGGAAAAGACGTCCGGACCCTGATGCGCGAGATCACCTTGCCCGCGGAATTCGAAGTGGGCCAAGGATACGGGAAGGTTGCGTGGGACGTACGCGCCATCTGGGAGAACTACTCAGGCTGGTTTCACCACCAATCGACGACCGAGCTGTATCCGGTTGGATTCGACGCCGTCAGCGCCGACGTGGTTGAACTGGCGGGCGCCGACGGACTGGTGGATCGGGCCCGCGAACACCTTGGCGCCGGCCGGCCCCTGCACGCCATCCACCTGGCGGAGCTCGTGCCCCCAGACCATGCAGGAGCGCGCGCGGTGCTTAGGGAAGCCCACGAAAGCCTACTGGCCGCCAGTACGAACTTCTGGGAAGGCGCATGGCTGCGACAACAGATTGCGAGCGATTCATGACGGCGCGAATCAGCTTCGACTTCACTGGGACCACAGCGCTGATCACCGGTGGTACCAGCGGGATCGGCCACGCCACCGCGGTGTTGTTCCGGGATGCCGGGGCCGAGGTCACCATCACCGGAACCAAGCCTGACGCCGGGGAGTACGACACCGACCTGTCCGGGATGGCATATCACCAATTACAGATCACCGACCCCGACTCGGTGGATGCTCTGGCCCAGACCTTCACCGTACTCGACGTGCTGTTCAACAATGCGGGTGCGAATTTCCCCGGAGGCCTTGATGAATCGAAACCGGACGGATTTGATGCGTCAGTCGCGCTCAACCTGACCGGTCCGTACCGATTGACGGTCCGGCTGTACAAAGCCCTAAAGGCGTCGACCGCGCCCGGAGGTGCCAGCGTGGTGAACCTGGCGTCGATGTCCGCGCTGCGGGCGGTCCCACTGGTGCCCGGGTATGGTGCCGCGAAGGCCGGGGTCATTTGTGTCACACGAAATCTCGCCGTCAAGTGGGCGGACAAGGGAGTCCGGGTGAACGCGGTGGCACCGGGTTTGATCGACACCCCGATGACCGCGCCTATGCGCGCAGCGCAAGAACTGGTGGACGCTGAGTTGGCCCATATCCCGTTGCGCCGTTTCGGATCCGCCGGGGAGGTTGCGCCCACGGTGGCTTTTCTGTGCACCGAGCAGAGCGGATATACCAGCGGTGCGGTCTTCGTCGTCGACGGTGCATCAGACTGTGTCTAGGACCCGCACGGAAGGGCAGGATCATGGCATTCCCACTACGACCCGAAGACCTCTACCACACCGGCATCGTGGTGCCCGACCTCGATGCCGCCATGGCCCGTCTCACTGCGCTGACCGGCTACCGGTGGATCACTCCGCTGAGTTACACGCTGCCCTTCCGCACCGCGGCGGGGAGCCGCGAACTGACCTCGACGATCGTCTACTCGGTGCAGGGTCCACATCTCGAACTCGTCCAGGAGGTTCCCGGAAGTCCGTGGACGGCCGCACCAGGCAACTCCGTCCATCACCTCGGCTACTTCACCGACGATCTCGCCGAAACCGGGCGCATGCTGGAGCGCAACGGCTTTAGCTTCGAAATGACCGCGGACGTCGCCCAGCCATCTGCTGAGTCAGATCTTGCGTTGTTCGCCTATTACGTAGACGCTTTCGGTACCCGGATCGAGATCGTGGACCGCGCGCTGTTTCCCGACTGGCCTGGATTCTTGCAATCGATGGCGGCGCCACCCAAAGAAGCCTGACAGAGGTTGGACATGTTACTGACGGTGCTGCGCTTCAACTTCGGCTCCCCGCAAGGAGAACCACGGACGCAGGGCCAGCTGATCTCCGCCGCACTCGAACTGGCGCAGTGGGGCGAGTCCCGGGGCATCACCTCGGTGAGTGTCGATGAGCATCACGTGACAGGACACGGATGGAGCTGCAATCCGATCATGGCTGCGGCGATGTTCCTGGCGCGTACCGAGCGGCTGATTGCGAGTGTGGACTGCGCGCTGGGGCCGTTGTGGAATCCGGTCCGGCTCGCCGAAGACATCGCGCTCGTTGACAACATGAGTCGAGGTCGGCTGCACACCACGGTGGGTCTGGGTTACCGCGCGGTCGAATATGACTCGCTCGGACTGGATTTCAGCCGGCGGGGCAAGCTGATGGACAGCCTGATCGAGCGGATGCTGTCGGTCTGGTCAGGCGCTGATCCGGACGCGGGAGTCTGCACCGGTACCTGGTCCCGGCCGCATCCGATGCTGTATGTCGGCGGCGGCGTGCGCGCCACAGCGCGGCGGGCGGCGCGCTTTGGCCTCCCGCTCAGCCTGGTCGACTACCTGCCCGAGATCGACGCCTACTATCGCGAGCTGTGCGCCCGCGCCGGCATCACGCCATTTGTCCTCATGCCGGGGGCGACCAATCGCGGAATGATCTACCTGCACGAGGATCCGGACCGGGCGTGGGCAGAGCTCGGTGACCACATCCTTTGGGAAGCGGTCACTTACGGCGGGTGGTCAGCCGACGAACGTTCGCTGATGCACCTGCCTGGAGTGCAGACTCTGGACGACATCAGGGCGTCGGGACGATATCGGTTTTTGACTCCCGACCAGCTCATCGCCGAGGTGCGCGACTCCAAGGAATCCGCGAACTACGGACCGATCGTGTTGCACCCACTGGTCGGCGGTATGCCGGTCGACGAAGCATGGAAGTCGGTCCAGCTGCTCACCGATGCCGTACTGCCCGCGCTCACCTGAGGGGATCGGCGCGGTGACGATGGGCGCCAAAGACGGCGAAACTCTACGATGCATTCAGTTTGACGAAAGAGAACTGCTAGGCCGCACCATCAGTACCAGCCGCTGCTGGTGGAAGGAGCTCGTGTGATCCCCTACTCCGATGGCATTCCAGCCCGCCGGTTCCCGATCGTCAACGTCTCGCTGATCGTCGCGAACTTCGCGGTGTTTCTGTTCTATGAGTTACCGAACGGGGAGGCGGCGGTTAATCAGGCATCGTTCTATCCGTGCGATGTCAATAACACCTGCCACCTGGGCATGCCTTGGGGCGTTGGCTGGATCACGTCCATGTTTATGCATGCCGGTTGGGATCACATCCTCGGCAACATGCTGTTTCTGGCGATCTTCGGGAAGAACGTGGAGGACGCTTTCGGGCGGCTCGGCTATCTGGTCTTCTACCTTGCCGGCGGATTCGCCGCGACGGTCTTACAAACCGCGATGACGCTGCTCTTCGGTACGGCGTCCGACGCGCAGATACCAAATCTGGGCGCCAGTGGCGCGATCGCAGCCGTGCTGGGCGCCTACATCGTGCTCTATCCCAGCTCACGCATCCTTACGTTCATCGGGTGGTTCCCGGTCGGGATCCCGGCGTGGATCTTCCTCGGCCTCTGGTTTCTGTACCAGTTCTTCGAGGGCAACTACGCGCTGGTCAACCCGGACAAGACGGGTGGCAGCGGTGTCGCGTTCTTCGCCCACGTCGGTGGCTTCGTCTTCGGCGTGCTCGTGGCGCTAGTCCTCAGCCGCGCCGGAAGAGTTACGGCCAACGCGGCGCGATAGCACAGGGCCGCGTCGAGCGCGGAAACGCGCGCATGAAACGCCGAGGCGTTAGGTCAGCCGCTTAGCGATCTGCCCTGACCGTTGCTCGCCGCGGAACGCCGGCTCGTCAAATGCCGAGCGACGGCGGCGGTGTCCAGCCATCTACCAGCAGGGGTAGGGTGATCGCTTCAGCGCCGCCAGTCACCACCATCACCCAGCGGCCATCGACAGGCAGGTTTACGTCCACGGCGAAGTACGCGAATCCCGGGAATTCGCCGATGGAGGCCTCTGGTATCTCGAACCGTCTGTGTACGGGCTTCTCACCCGTCGGAGGTATCAGCTCTACCTCAATCCGCCGGTCGGAATCACCTGCGTCCGGCCGCGTCAGCACCACAAGCACAAACAGGGCCGACCGGTCAGGCCCCACCGTAAATTTGGACAGGACGCCGCCCGCCACATTGAGTTTGTTGTCGACCGTCGCAGCGTCTTCGGCCAGAAAGGCCCCCGTGAGTATCACACCGCAGAACCTACCGTGCAGCAGCGCCGTCAGGAGGGGGTACGGGATAATTCCACTCCGGTCACGGCATCGCCTCGGCCCACTGGCTTTGAACCAAGCGGCGCAAGAAGAACTCACGCGCACGGGCGCGGCGTTTACGCAGATCGCTCGGATTTATACGCAAACGGACGCTGCGACTGCGGAGCTGCTCGGAGCCAATCCGCTATCCAGCTACCGGCTAGCCGACGTGTAGCGGTGACCCGCAGCGACGCGAGGGTTCGTTACCGCAAGTTCCTGCAAACTTCACGCCGAGGAGCGCGATACTAAAGACGTGCCTGATCGCAACGTGCTGGGCGGTCCGCTGGAACCGTGCGGCACCGACCCACTCACCGGCTACTACCGCGACGGCTGCTGTTCGAGCGGGCCCGAGGACGTCGGCCGGCACACCATCTGCGCTGTAGTGACAGCTGCGTTCCTGGAGCACCAGCGTTCCATCGGTAACGACTTGTTGACGCCGGTTCCCGAGTATCGGTTCCCCGGTCTCCTGCCCGGCGATCGCTGGTGCGTTACCGCGCTGAACTGGCTGCGCGCCCACCATGACGGCTGCGCCGCCCCCGTGGTGCTGGCGTCCACCCACGAACGAACCCTCGAGGTCGTACCTCTCGAGGTACTGCTGGAGCACAAAGTCGACGTTCCCGACGACCTGGCTAACTTGTAGCGCGGCCCGGTTAGGGCCCGGCTTCAGTGAGCGCCGTCCGCGGCCGGCGCAGGCGGCGCCACAAACAACGCGGGGTAGGTGCCGTCGAGCACGGGGCCCGCGAGGTGGGGGGCTGCGGCGCTGGTCGACGGGGCGACGGGGAGCGTCGCGAGTTCCGCTTCACGGTGGAACCTCAGCCGGAAGGCGCTGTCCGCCGTCGTTGCCTCCGGCAGGATTTTCAGCGCGTCACGACGGGGTAATCGGGGGTGCTGCGCCAGGTAGACCTCGCTCATCCCGCCACGGCCGATCAACCGCAGGTTGGTGTACCCGGCGAAAGTCGCGCCGCTCGCCAACGGCATGCGCGGATACTACCGCCGCCCTCCGGTCACGGAACTCGAGTCGAGTACAGCCATGCGTCCCACAACGGCCGCAGCGACTCGCTGGAGTAGTTGGCCGCCAGGCCAGTGAAGTCGTCGGTCACGACGCTGCCATGGCGATGCCGGGTCGTCCAATCCTTAAGCAGCGCAAAGAATTTTTCGTCGCCGAGCCGCCCACGCAGCGCGTGCAGCGTCAGCGCACCGCGCTTGTAGACGCGGTCGTCGAACATGTCGCGCGGTCCGGGATCGGCCAGCAGCAGGTCTTGTGGCTTCTCGCGTAACTGTTCGTGATAGCAACGGGCGAGCTCGTCGGCGCTGGGCCCGCCGCTGTGTTCCGACCACAGCCATTCCGCGTAGCAGGCGAATCCCTCGTGCAGCCAGATGTCACGCCACCACCGGGCGGTCACCGAGTTGCCGAACCACTGGTGCGCCAGTTCGTGGGCGATGAGCCGCTCGCTACCGCGCGTGCCGCCGCAGTGATTGGCGCCGAAGATCGAAATCCCCTGGGCCTCAAGCGGTATCTCCAGCGGATCGTCGGTGACCACAACGGTGTACCCGTTCGCCAACGGATACGGTCCGAACAGCTCGACGAATAGTTCCATCATCTCGGGCTGCCGGGCGAAGTCGTGGTCGAAGTCGCCGCGCAGCCGCTCGGGCAGCGCCGCCTGAATGGGCACCGGCGTCCGCGCCAGCCTCGCCGTGTCATAGATGCCGATCTGCAGGGTGACGAGGTAGGTCGACGTCGGTTCGGGTTGTTCGTAGGTCCACACCGTCTGTGAGGCTCGTGCCCGCCGCGACACCAGCTTGCCGTTGGCGACCACCCGATACCGGCTTTCGGTGCTGATCTGAATCCGGTAGGCGGCCTTGGCGCTGGGGTGGTCGTTGCAGGGGAACCACGACGCGGCGCCATTGGGTTGCCCGGCGACGAGCACGCCATTGGTCAGCTCCTCGAAACCGACGTCACCCCACAGCGACCGCACCGGTCTGGGCGAACCGCCGTAGCGTACGACGATCGACAGCGCCGCCCCGGTCGCGGGCTTGGATGGCAGTCGGATGCGCAATTTTCCGCCGCGACAAGAGAATTGGGCGACACGCTTGCCGTTCACCGACACCTTTGACACCGTCAACGCGCTGGACAGGTCGAGCGTGAGCTCCTGCAACTCGGTAAGCGCCACCGCGGTGATCGTCGCCGATCCCGACAGCCGGTTGATCGCGACCTTGTACTCCAGATCCAGCTCGTAGCGCGACACCTGATAGCCGGGGTTGCCGTTTTTGGGCAGGTAGTCATCGAGCGCCGCCGGTACCAACTTATTTTGGGCCTTCTTGGCAGAGGATTTCACGCTGCGGTGTCCTGGGCGCCTGGCTCGGGCGGGTTCTTGCCCCCGGTCTTCTTGCGGCCGGGGTTCCACGGCCTGATCGGATTGCCCTGCCAGCGCGTCGACGGTGGCACCTCGTCGCCACGCACCACCAGTGATGCCGGACCGACGGTCGCGCCGGAGCCCAGTCGGGCCGCGGGCAGCGCGACACAATGCGGGCCGAGCGTCGCGCCGGGTTCCAGCACGACGCTGTCCATCCGCATGATTCGGTCGTGGAACAGGTGCGTCTGCACCACGCAGCCGCGGTTGACGGTGGAGCCGCTGCCGAGCGTGACGAGGTCCGCCTCGGGCAGCCAATACGTTTCACACCACGCGCCGCGACCCACCTCAGCGCCCAGCGTGCGCAGCCACAGGTTCATTACCGGCGTCCCGCTGGCGGCGCGGGCAAACCAGGGCGCGGCGACCGTTTCGACGAACGTATCGGCGACCTCGTTGCGCCACACGAACGATGACCACAGCGGAAACTCGCCGGCCCTGATCCGGCCCACCAGAAGCCATTTCGCCGCGACGGTGACTGCGCCGGCAACCGCGCCCGCGGCCAGCAGCACCAGCCCGCCGCACAGCGCGGCCCACCAAATGCCGAACGTCTCTGCGAGTGCCTGCAATGCGCCCAGCACCGCCAGCCCGATCGCGACGCTCGTGAACACCGCCAGCAGCCGGCACGTCTCCACCACCGCACGCATCGCCTTCAACCGTGGAGGCGGGTCGTATGTGGTTTCCGCGTCGGTCTCGGCGGCGCGCCGGCGCAGTCGCATCGGCGGGCTGCCCAGCCATGACGAGCCGCGCTTGGCCTTGGGAGGCGTCGCCGACAGAACCGCAACGAGTCCTTCGTCGGGCACGCGGCGGCCCGGCTGGGCTATTCCCGAATTGCCGAGGAACGCGCGCCTGCCGACCGTCGTCTTGGCCGCGTAAATCCAGCCGCCGCCGAGCTCGTAGGACGCGACCATGGTGTCGTCGGCCAAAAACGCACCGTCCTCGATCACAGTGAACTTGGGGATCAGCAATACGGTCGAGATCTCGGTGCCGCGGCCGACCTTGGCGCCGAGCAGCCGAAGCCAGGCCGGGGTCAGCATGCTGGCATACAGCGGGAACAGGTAATTGCGCGCGGCGTCCATGAGCCGCTCGGTTGCCCACAGCTGCCAGCCGGCGCGACTGCGCACCGGGTGATAGCCCTCGTGCAGCCGAATCGACAGCACCCGCACTCCGAGCACCGTCAGCAGCGCGTACACCATCAGCCCGGCCAGTGCCGCGACCGGTGTCCACAGCAGCGCGGGCAGCACCGCCTGCGACAAGCTGCGGGTGTGGTGGACCGCTGCCGCGATCACCGCGAGGCCGCTCGCCACCGCGATCAGCGGCAGACCGGCCAGCACCAGCGAGGTGAGCCCGTACATGGCGACCCATTGGCTTTTTCGGGCGGGCCGTTCGTCGGGCCACGGATGGCGGGCCTTGCCCGACTTCACCGCGGGCGAGCCTTTCCAGTACTGGTTGTTTTTGATCTTGTCGATCACGCCCGAGCCGGGAGCCACATCGGCGTTCTTGCCGACGATCGCGCCGGGCAACAGGGTGGTCCGGGCGGCGATGGTCGCGTCGTCGCCGATCGTGATCCTGCCGATGTGAAACTTGTCCCCGTCGATCCAGTGCCCGCACAGGTCAACCTCGGGTTCGACCGCGCTGCGGTGCCCAAGCGTCAGCATCCCGGTCACCGGCGGACTCGAATGCAGGTCAACGCCTTTGCCGATGTTGGCGCCCAATGCGCGGCCGTAGTACACCAGCCAGGGCGCTCCGGCGAGGTTTTCGGCGCCGCTGGCCTCGGTCAGCCGCTCGGCGAACCACACCCGCAGGTGCACCGACCCGCCGCGACGATAGGTGCCCGGCTCCACGCTGGACAACAACATGCGCGCGAACAACACCGCGATACTCATCCGGCCCACCGGCGTGACGAACAAGACGAACGCCACCGCGACCAGCCACCAGTTCACCGCCACGGTCCACGGCATCAGATGCAGGGCGCGCGCCACGTCGTTGGCCAGCGCGAGCCACGTCACCCACTGCAGCGCCGCCAGCGTCGCCAACGGCACCGCCAACACGGTCTGCGTCAGCTGGGTCGGCCGAGGGGTGGGTCGCACCACCCGCTTCGTGACCTGCGGCGGGGGTTCGAGCTCGTCGAGGAACCCGGCCAGCGAGCCGAGCCGGGGATGGTCGTACAGGTCGGCAACCGTGACCTGCGGATACTTGTGCCGCAGCACGGCGACGAGTTGCGCGGCGGCCAGCGAGCCGCCGCCGAGCGCGAAGAAATCGGCCTCCGGGCCGTCGACCGCCGTCCCGAGCAGGTCCCGCCATGACCTCGCCAGGTCGCCCGCGGTGCCGGCCAGGTCGGCGGATTCCTCGATATCGGAGCCGCCGGGCGGCGGCCAAGGCAGCGCATCGCGGTCGACCTTGCCCGACGTGCGGGTGGGCAGCTCCTCGACTTGGACAAGCCGCGGCACCAGCGCCGCGGGCAGCTGCTCGGCGAGCCGCTTGCGTGCCTCGTTGATGTCGAACGACGCCTCGGCGCTGACCAGATAGCCGACCAGCACCGGTGTGCCGGCGGCGGTGCGGCGAACCGCGGCCGCGCCGCCGCTGACCCCCGGCAGGTGAACCAGCGCGGAGTCGATCTCGCCCAGCTCGATGCGGCGGCCCCCGACCTTGACCTGGTCGTCGCTTCGGCCGCAGAAATACAGCCCGTTGGGTTCCAGCCGCACCAGGTCACCGCTGTGATAGGCGCGCGCCCAGTCCAGCGTCGGCATCGCGGCATATTTTTCGGCGTCCTTGTCCGTGTCTAGATAGCGGGCCAGCCCGACGCCGCCGATCACCAGCTCGCCTACCTCGCCGTAGCCGACCGGCTGGCCGTCCGCGTCGACAACGGCCAGGTCCCAGCCCGGCAATGGCAGCCCGATGCTGATCGGCCCGGCCCCATCGAGCTTGGCCGCGCACGCGACCACGGTGGCCTCGGTGGGGCCGTAGGTGTTCCACACCTCCCGGCCCTCTTGGATACTTGGGCCGAGCCGCTCGGCCAGCTCCGGAGGGCAGGCCTCGCCGCCAAAGATCAGCAGCCGCACCGCTTCAAGTGCCTCGGCGGGCCACAGCGAGGCCAGCGCCGGCACCGTGGACACCACGGTCACGTCGCGGGTGACCAACCACGGACCGAGGTCCATCCCGCTGCGCACCAGCGACCGCGGCGCGGGGACCAGGCAGGCGCCGTGCCGCCAGGCCAGCCACATCTCCTCGCACGACGCGTCGAACGCTACCGACAACCCGGCCAGCACCCGGTCACCCGGTCCAATCGGGTTGTCCCGCAGGAACATCTGCGCCTCGGCGTCGGCAAACGCGGCGGCGCTGCGGTGGGTCACCGCCACACCTTTTGGCGTGCCGGTCGATCCGGACGTGAAGATGATCCACGCGTCGTCTCGGGCCAGCGGCGCCATGGCCCGCCAGCCGCGCGACGAGCCGGGGCCGCGGAGCAGGCCCGTTTCGGTGATCACCGCGACGACGTTGGCCTCACCGAAAACCAATTCGGCGCGTTCGTCGGGGTCGTCGGCGTCGACCGGCACGTACGCCGCGCCGGTGGCCAGCGTCGAAAGGATGGCCTCATACAGCGCGTAGCTACCCGACGGCATCCGGACGCCGACCCTGTCTCCGCGGCCAATTCCGCGCGCGGCCAGCCAGGCCGCGCCGGCCTCGATGTCGGCGATCAGCTCGCTGTACGTGAGCTGCACGGTGCCGTCGTCGATCGCTGCGGCGTCCGGGTAGCGCGCTGCGGTTTCGTTGATGATGTCGATGAGCGTGCGCGGGCTCGGTGCACGCGGCGACAGCAAGTACTGGGCCGGGACTTGGTGCATCGCCACTACACGAAAATACTCAAGCCGCGGCTAGATCGTCGGGAGCAACATCCCTTCGGATCCCAATCGGGGACGGCGCCGCTCTCCCGCGCGCTGGCTATCCGAACCCTGAACGTCAGATGCGTTGCGCTGCAGAATATTCGAACAGCTACGGAACCAGACGCTACCATGAGATCGTGGCTTCAAAAGTGGCGACAGCTGAGGCAGTCGATCTGCCCGCGCTGCTCGAGTTCATCCGGCCAAGGCACAAGATGATGTTGACCACCTTCCGTTCGGACGGTTCGCTGCGGAGTTCTCCGGTAACCGGCGGTGTCGACGGGCAAGGCCGAGTTGTTATCTCGAGCTATCCCCAACGCGCAAAATCCGCGAACATCCGCCGCAACTCGACCGCCAGCGTGGTCGTTTTCTCCGATGAATTCAATGGGGCTTATGTGCAAGTCGATGGCAACGCTGAGGTGATCGACGGGCCCGAAGCGGTGGAACCGCTCGTCGACTACTACCGCGTGATTGCCGGCGAGCATCCGGACTGGGGCGAATACCGTCGCGCCATGGTCGAGCAGGGTAAATGCCTGATTCGTATCACGCCGCGGCGCTGGGGCCCGGTGGCCACCGGAGGCTTTCCGCCGAAATAACGCACCGCGATTACACGGGCTCATGCGGTGCTGCGGTGCTGCAGCCAGTCAGCCAGCGACCGCCCGGCGTCCAGGACATGTCGCTCCGCGATAGCGCGGGCGCGCTCGGCGTCTTTGTCGCCGAGTGCGTCGAGCAGCTCTTGGTGCTCGTCGAGCGAGTGCTTCTCATGGTCGGGGAACAAGGTAAGGAAGTTACTCGGAACGACGCGCGCCGCTTGCTTGATCTGGGTCATCAGCCGCGGGGAGTGCGCAGCACGGTGGATTTTTTGGTGGAAATGCCAATTGGCCTCCCCGATGCTGTCGTCACCGGATCGCGCGACCACGTCGGCCGCCAGTTCGCGCAGCATATCGAGTTCTTTTGGCTCGATCCGCTCGGCCGCCCACGCCGCTGCTTGTCCGGTCAGCACGCCGAGGATGGTGAAGCTGTCCAGGACGTCCTTGGGGCTGATGCCGATGACGGTCACGCCGCTGCGTGGGGCGACTTGGACCAGACCTTCGAAGGAGAGCTCCAGCAACGCTTCGCGGACCGGGGTTCGACTGGTCGCGAACTCCTCGGTGATGGCGTCGAGGTCGATGCGCGAGCCGGCGGGCAGGGCACCGGTCAGGATGCGGTCCCTGAGTTCACGAGCGGCGCGTTCGCGCACCGTGCCCGAAATATCGATCGCTGGCATTTGCGGATGGTATCAAATGAAGCATTTGAAATCTAAAATATCAGATGTTAGATTTCGACTATGGTTTCTCGAACCGACAAGATGGCGCTCGTCGCGTTCATGCAGGCGGGCAGCACCTCGGTGTATGCCGGCTCGTGGCGGCACCCCGCGACCGAACACCGCTACCTCGACGCGTCCTACTACGCCAAGATCGGGCGCCAGCTCGAGGAGGGCTGTTTCGACCTGATGTTCTTCGACGACCGCCTGGCGATGCCTGGGGTCTACGGCGGGCCGGTGGCCGAAGCCGTGTACCACGGTGCTCGTCCGGTCAAGCTGGACCTCGGCGTGGTGCTAGGGGTCCTGGCGCAGGCAACGTCGCGAATCGGGTTGGGCGCGACGTACTCGACCACCTACTACGCGCCGTTCCACGTCGCGCGGACCTTCGCCACGCTGGACCACCTCTCGGGTGGCCGGGCCGCCTGGAACGTGGTCACCTCGGTCAACGACAGCGAGGCGCAGAACTACGGGGTCAAGGCCCATCTGGGGCATGACGAGCGGTACGACCGCGCCGACGAGTTCATGGACGTCGTCACCGGCCTCTGGGACACCTGGGAGGACGACGCGATCCTGCACGACCGCGCATCCGGTCAATACGCGGACCCGGCCAAGGTGCACGAGCTGGGCCATGAAGGCCAGTACTTCTCCGCGCGCGGACCGCTGACCGTGCCGCGCACCCCGCAGGGCAGGCCGGTCATCATCCAGGCCGGATCCTCGGGCCGGGGACGCGAATTCGCTTCCCGCTGGGCCGAATTGATCTTCACCGGCGACCCGGGCATCGAGGTCGCGCGCAACCACTACGCCGACCAGAAAGAACGCATCGGTGAGGCCGGGCGTGATCCTGGCGCGGTCCGCATCTGTCCGATGGCCTACGCTGTGGTCGGCGAGTCCGAGGCCCACGCCAAGGAGCGCGAAGCACTGTTCCTCAACGATCTCGTTCACCCGATGGCGTCGCTGACACTCTTGTCGGAGTTGATGAATTACGACTTCGCACAGCACGATCTCGATGACCCGGTGACCGACGAGCTCATCGCGTCCGTCTCCGGCATCCGGGGATTTGTGCAGAACCTGCGCACCCACATTTCTTTCCAGGGCGGGGGCCGCCCTGTGACCGTGCGCGACCTGGCCGGCCATCGCGCCACTCTGCTGCAGGGGCCGCGCTTCGTCGGCACCGGCGAGCAGGTCGCCGACCAGATGGCGGACTGGTTCGAAAGCGGCGCCTGTGACGGTTTCGTCCTGGCGGCAACGCATCTGCCCGGCGCGTTCGAAGACGTGGTGCGCATTTTGGTGCCGGAACTGCAGCGCCGCGGACTGTTCCGCACCGAGTACGAGTCGACGACGTTGCGCGGACACCTTGGGCTGCAACGACCTTCGAACACCAAGGTGTGTGCCGGTGCAGATGCTTGATGGCGTGCGGGTGCTCGACCTCGCCACTTTGGCGGCCGCTCCGCTGGTCGCAACCTATCTGGGCGAGTTCGGCGCGGACGTGATCAAGGTTGAAGAACCAAAGCACGGCGATCCGATCCGGGCGTGGGGCAACCAGCGCGACGGCGTTGGGCTGATGTGGAAGTCAATATCGCGCAACAAGCGGTCGATCACGCTGGATCTGCGCTGCGCCGAGGGCCAGCAGCTGGTGCGCCGCCTGGTGGAGCACGCGGACGTCGCCATCTTCAACACCCGGCCGCAGACCTTGCGGAAGTGGGGTCTGGACTACGAGAGCCTGCGCGCGGTCAACGACCGGATCGTGATGCTGCACATCACCGGCTACGGGTTGACGGGGCCAAAGAGTGAACGGCCGGGATTTGGCACACTCGGGGAAGCGATGAGCGGATTCGCCCATATCACCGGTCAGGCCGGCGGGCCGCCGACCCTGCCGCCGTTCATGTTGGCCGACGGCGTCACGTCGTTGAATGCCGCCTACGCGGTGATGATGGCGTTGTATCACCGCGACGTACACGGCGCACCGGGGCAGCTGATCGACGTCAACCTCATCGATCCGCTGGCCCGGCTGCTGGAGCAGACGTTACTGGGCTACGACCAATTGGGGCTGGTGCAGGAGCGGTCCGGCAACCGGTGGGACATCTCGGCGCCGCGCAACACCTACCGCACCGCGGACGGACGGTGGCTGGCCATGTCCGGCAGCTCACCGGCATTGGCGCTGCGGGTGTTCCGCGCGATAGGCCGAGGCGACCTGCTCGAGGACGCCGATTTCCTGGATCCGCAGCGGCGGCTGGCCAGGGCCCGGGAGGTCGACATGGTGGTTGCGGATTGGGTTGCCACCAAGACGCTTTCGGAGGCGATGGCGGTGTTCGAAACGCATGAGGTGGCCGCGGCGCCCGTCTATGACGTCGCCGATTTGGTCGCCGACGAGCAGCTGGCGCATCGCGATGTGTTCATCTCCGTCGAGGACCAGCAGCTGGGTGCGATGACGGTGCAGGCCCCAGTCCCGCGTTTCTCGTCGGCGCCCGGCACCGTCGACCACCTGGGTCCCCGCCTAGGTGAGCACAACGCCGAGGTCTACGGCGAGCTGCTCGGCCTGACCCCGGACGACATCGACGACCTGCGCGCCCGCGGCGTGTTGTGACAGAGGGAAACTCACCATGACCGATCTTCTGCGTCGCTCCGAGCTCGCGGTGCCCGCGAGCAACGACAACATGTTCGAGAAGGGCGCCCGGTGCGGCGCGGACCTGGTGTTCCTGGATCTCGAGGATGCGGTGCCCGCTGCCTTCAAGGAAGAGTCACGCACTAAGGCGATCAACGCGCTCAACGACATAGACTGGGGACGCACCGCGCGCGCCGTCCGCATCAACGGCCTGGAAACCCAGTGGTGCCACGACGACGTCGTCGACGTGGTGACCAAGGCCGGCGAGAACCTCGACACGATCATCATCCCGAAGGCCCACAAGGCGCGTGACGTCTGGTGGGTGGATGTGCTGCTCTCCCAACTGGAGTCGAAATTGGGCCTGCGCGAGCGCATTCGGCTCGAAGTGCTCATCGAGGAGGTGGAGGGCCTCGCCAACGCCGAGGAGATCGCGGTGGCCAGCCCGCGGCTGGACGCGCTGATCTTCGGTGTCGGTGACTTCTCGCTGTCGCAGGGCGCGCGGGTGGACACCAACTTCGTCCCGCTGGGCGAATACCCCGGTGACTTCTGGCATTACGCCCGCAACAAGGTGATCGTGGCGGCGCGGATCGCGGGCATCGACGCGATCGACGCGCCCTATCCCGACTACCAGGACCTGTCCGGGTATGAGCGCGACGCGCGTCGGGCGTCCCTGCTGGGCTACACCGGCAAGTGGGCGATTCACCCCGATCAGGTTCCGATCGCCAACGAGGTCTACGCGCCGACCGCCGACGAGATCGCCCGTGCCGAAGCCAATGTCGCGGCCTACCGGGAGGCTGAGGCCAAGGGCCGCGGCGCGGTGGGGGTGAACGGCGTGCTGGTCGATGCCGCGCACGTGAAGATGGCCGAGCAGACGCTGGCGCGCGCCGCGCTGATCGACGGGACGCGGCCGTGAGTGGTCGCTGCGGCCGCAAGACGGTCAGCTGATCACCTGACGCCGAGGTCTAAATCAGCGGGTCAATTTGAGCTCACGCTGTGGTGGGCCCACATACTCGCTCAGCGGACGGATCAAAGCGTTGGCCGCGGTCTGCTCCATGATGTGGGCGGTCCACCCCGTGATCCGGCTCATCACGAAAATCGGTGTGAAGAAACTGATGTCAAAACCCATCAGGTGATAAG
>Ga0209040_10000842_pt1 | contig 23820 bp, 19 predicted proteins | sample BogFormECP12_OM3_FD_188240 | JGI IMG/M metagenome (GOLD analysis project Ga0209040, IMG submission 188240) | Bog forest soil microbial communities from Calvert Island, British Columbia, Canada - ECP12_OM3 (SPAdes) (version 2) | ecosystem: Environmental > Aquatic > Freshwater > Wetlands > Bog ... | reverse complement strand
AAGAAAGCGGAAGGTGTCAGGAAGTTTTCGATTGAAGAAACGACCAAACTCGAAAAGCTCGTCAAGCAAGGGCGGGTACGACTGGAAGCGACCTTACCCTTTGAAGCGCCGCCAGAGCGCATGGTCGATTCCGCTCTGCTCTTTCTGATTCACCCCTTACATGTGGTGCGTTCAGGCCCGTTGCAGGATGCGATTCTGAACCTGGTTCAGGCACGTCTGAAAGGCGAAATCGGAATTAAGCGCTACGCAAACGATTCCTACTTTTGCCAGGATTTTGACGAGTGGTTTGCTCCGGGACAGATGAGCACGGATTTCAGCGACCGCTTGGAGTTCCGCGACGCATTTCTGCAGCCGAACTGTGAAGCGCAATGGTGCATCTTTGATCCAGTGCTTTCGATTATTTATGGCGAGCGATATCTGTTAAATCCTGGTGATCAAGCGAGCTACCGGAAACAAATCCATTATTTTAATCGTTCCTTGGGCCAGATCACCGCTGCTGGACATTGCCCTGAGCTTTACTTCCTGAAGCAGGGGAGATATGTTGCGAACGCCCACACGCCGCTGGCCTGGACCCAAGCGAACCAGGCCTTGGCGCTTCACGTATTGGAAAGATCGGTAAAGAAAGCGGTCGCTGCACAAACCTAGACTGGCTGACCTGAATTTCAGCCACCACAAATTCTGAGGTAGGCAATGAATCGACTGGCGATTATTTTGGCTTTATGGATGCTCGTCCCATCGATGATCCTTGCGCAATTGGAGCGGGATTCGCTAGCGCAGACTCCACCGATGGGGTGGAACAGTTGGAATAAATTCGCCTGCAACGTTAGCGAGGACTTGGTCAAGACAGTTGCGGATGCAATGGCCGCAAATGGAATGAAAGATGCTGGTTATCAGTACGTGGTGATCGATGATTGCTGGCAGGTAGCGCGCGACGAAGAAGGCAATATCGTCGCCGACGCCCAGCGATTCCCTTCCGGGATTAAGGGAGTTGCGGATTATGTCCATCGAAAGGGTCTAAAGTTTGGAATTTACTCGGACGCGGGTACAAAAACGTGTGCGGGACGACCCGGCAGCCAAGGACACGAGTATCAGGACGCCCTGCAGTACGCAAAATGGGGCGTGGATTATCTGAAGTATGACTGGTGCAATACCGCTACGCGCAACGCCCAGGAAGCGTATACGACCATGAGCAATGCTCTCTTGTCTACGGGCCGTCCAATTGTGTTCAGCATGTGTGAATGGGGGACCGCGAAACCGTGGCTATGGGGAAAGGGAATTGGGAATTTGTGGCGTACCACCGGCGATATCAGCGACAGGTGGGAAGGCAAAAAAAGTGGCCCGATGGGAACTGCTGTGAAAATGGAATGTTGGCAATTGTAGACGAGCAGGTTGGCTTGGAATCGTTTGCCGGATCAGGACACTGGAACGATCCCGACATGCTCGAAATCGGCAACGGAGGAATGACCACATCGGAATACAAGGCACACTTCAGTTTGTGGGCTATCCTAGCGGCCCCGTTGATGGCCGGGAATGATGTGCGCTCAATGTCCGGGGAAATCAAGGAAATATTGGAGAATCAGGAAGTGATTGACGTTGATCAGGATAGGCTGGGACAAGTTGGCCGTCGCGTCGGCAAACAGGGTGACTCGGAAGTGTGGGCCCGACCTTTACTCGGCGGCGGGCGCGCGGTGATTCTGCTGAATCGTGGCACCCGCGAAGCGGAAATCGCTGTGAGCTGGGAGCAACTGGCTTATCCCGGGCATCTTTCCGCGAAGGTACGCGATCTGTGGGAACACCAGGATTTAGGTTCGTTCGCCGGGAGCTACCAGGCAAGAGTGGCTCCGCATTCCGTGCTCATGCTGAAGGTACTGCCGTAGTGACATACTCCGCCTCGTGAACGAGGCAGTGGGATTTCGCTTATCTCTACGAGGTTCTCAAACAAGGCCGAGACTGATCGCTCTGCTTCTCCCGGTCAACGGTTGCTGCCCGGCAAAAAGGAAATTGCTCCTCACCATGGCTCCTGAAAGCAAATCAGGAAAAGCGAGATTCACGAGTCTCAACACTAGAACAAAACCGCTCATTGCCGGGAGTTCAATGTCGTCTTGGTGTGGGCCGCGGACCGTCTTGCTCGCGGCGTGCGGCACTTGGCCAGCAGGAGCGTTCGATTCGATTAAATGCGCTGGCACTGGTAGAGAGAGCCTCAAGGATAATCCCTCAGCGCCAATTGAGAGTTGTTTGCTCCCTCGCGACATGCTAGTCTTGGCGAACAAAAGGCGAATGACTGGAGCCTCCATCATGCCCGAATCTCTTGCGGTGCGCTTTGCCAAACCCGCTGTCCCGGACCCAAATCGCGGCTCGACCAGCCTCGCGCGCATCGATCAAGTGCTTGCTGGCTTGGCCGCACGCGACAGTGCGGGAGAGATGCTGACGGCTGTGCGCCATTATCCGGCAAGAGAGGCCCAGTGGGCCGATTTCCCGGAGTGGATCCAGGCAGAGCTGCGAGCAGCATATAACGGCAAAGGAATTCGACAACTTTATTCGCACCAGGCAGCAGCGGCCGAAGCGGTGCATGGCCAGAAAAATGTTGTGGTGGTAACGCCGACAGCTTCGGGGAAAACGTTGTGCTACAACCTGCCGGTGCTGGATGCGATCCTCGTCAACGGCGATACCCGCGCGTTGTACCTTTTCCCCACCAAGGCCTTGGCGCAGGACCAGTTGGCGGAATTGCATGATTTGAATCAACGGCTGGAAAATCGTTTCGGGGTATTTACCTATGATGGAGATACCCCGAGCGATGCGCGGAAAGCCATCCGCGAGCGGAGCCACATCGTTCTGACGAATCCCGACATGCTGCACACGGGAATTCTGCCGCACCACACCCGCTGGACCAGGCTATTTGAAAATTTGAAATACATCGTGCTCGATGAGCTCCACACTTACCGCGGAGTCTTCGGCAGCCACTTGTGCAACATTTTGCGGCGGTTGCGGCGTATTGCGCAATTTTATGGCAGCACGCCACAATTCATTTGCTGCTCGGCCACCATCGCGAATCCCGGCGAGTTGGCTGCGAAATTACTTGAGACCGGCGTGGAAGTGCTGGCGGCGAACGGGGCACCCGCGGCGGAAAAGACGTTTGTATTCTATAACCCGCCGGTGGTGAATCGAGCACTGGGAATTCGCCGAAGTTATATGAACGAGAGTTCGCGGGTGGCTCTGGAATTCTTACGGCACGATCTGCAGACGATGGTGTTTGCCAACTCGCGTTTACATACCGAGTTAATGCTGACGTATCTGCAACAAGCCAACCCACGCCTTCCGGGAAAGCCTGAAGCAATTCGCGGTTATCGCGGCGGGTATTTGCCGACGGAACGGCGAGAGATTGAACGCGGATTACGCGACGGAAAGATTCGCGGGGTGGTCACCACCTCGGCGATGGAGTTGGGGATTGATGTGGGATCACTGGACGCCGTGGTAATGGCCGGTTATCCGGGCACGATTGCGGCAACCTGGCAACGAGCCGGGCGTGCGGGTAGGCGGAGCGGGAGTTCTTGCGCGGTGCTGGTGGCCTCTTCCGCTCCACTGGATCAATTTATTGTGCGGCATCCGGATTATTTTTTCGGCAATACTCCGGAGCAGGCGTTTATTCAGCCAGACAACCTGGAAGTGCTGATCAATCATTTGAAATGCGCGGCATTTGAACTGCCAATCGGGCCAGCGGAGCAATTCGGAGATGTAGACGTGCCCGATCTGTGCGCACGATTGGCGGAAGCGGGATACCTCCATCTTGCAGGGGAAAACTATCATTGGACGCATGAGGCCTACCCTGCGGACACGATCAGTTTGCGCTCGGTCACCAGCGACAATTTCATCATTGTTGATATCACTGGGAGGCCACTCGTGATTGGCGAAGTGGATTTTGTCAGCGCGCTGACCACCGTGCACGAAAAGGCCATTTATATCCATGGGGGGCAGCAATACCACGTCGAGCATCTGGATTTTAAGGAGCGCAAGGCCTACGTAAAGCAAGTCGACGTGGATTACTACACCGACGCGATCCGCTACACCCAAGTGCGGGTACTAGAGATTGCCGACTCGCAGAAACAAATACCAGAAAGGGTAAGCGGAGAACATGGAGGAGTGTCTCTGTGCCATTGGCGGTCGCATGGTGATGTATTGGTGCGCTCGCAGGTAGTGGGCTTTAAGAAAATTAAGTTTTTCACCAACGAAAATGTCGGCGCGGGACAACTGGAATTGCCCGAGAACGAAATGCACACGACTTCGTACTGGATTACGCTGGAGAGAGCATTGCTTCAGTCACTTCCCTATTCGATTAGCGAGCGGCAATCCGGCATGTTTGGGTTGCTGCATGCCCTGGAATCAGTGGCCACGTTGCTGTTGATGTGCGATGGGCGCGATTTGGGCACGGCGATTGGCGAGAAGCCGCCTGCCCCTGGCGCGGAGACCGATGCGCTGACGCCTGTCGGAATGGCAGAAGCGATGGGGGCAAATGCTCAGGAATTTTTTGAGCCAAATTTGTATCTGTTCGACGCGTATCCCGGTGGAATAGGGTTTTCGGAACCGTTGTTTCGGGCACACAGGTTGTTGGTGGAAAAAACGCGTGAATTGATCCAAGCGTGCCCGTGCGAGGCAGGTTGCCCGTCTTGCGTGGGGCCTGCAGGAGATTTAGCGCCCAAGGCGAAGGAATCGGCGCTGGCAATTTTGGACCGGTTGTGCGAATGACAATCCGGACGGAATTGACCGAACGAAAGATCGGCTAGCACAGATGAAAATTACCGCGGACAAATTCGCGAGATTGGCAGCGCTGAAGCCAGCCCGCGTCGTCGTGCCCCGCGACACGAGCTTGCGGTCGATCGATGACACTGACCTTGTTGGCCGGTTGTTGGGTGCGGGAATTGCGCGGAATGATTTTGGTGAGCACTTAGCCATACGGAATTGGTATCGAACCCCCGAATTTTGCGAGCCATCAGAGGTAGCCCTCGAATTACTTTCTCGAGTGAATGGCCGCTGTTTATCGAATTCGCCCGGAGCAAGCGGCCCACTGTTTCCTCACGATCGAGACGAAACTGTGGCGCTGCGAACGCGTGCTGCCCTTGAAAACCCCCAGAAATGGCTATTTCTGGATACGGAAACCACTGGATTGGCCGGGGGCACAGGCACCTATGCGTTTCTGATCGGGCTCGCATGGTGGGATGCAGGTGGGTTGCAGGTTGAACAGCTCTTCTTGCGGGATTTTTCCGAAGAGCATTCCGCGCTACAGGAGCTTGCTCTGCGACTCGAAGAGCGTCCGGTACTGGTAACCTTCAACGGGAAATCGTTCGATTGGCCGCTGCTGCAGAGCCGTTTTACGATGACGCGAAAGATTGCAATGCCAAAGTTGATGGCTCATCTGGATTTGCTGCACCCGGCAAGGGCGTTCTGGAAACTGCGACTGGGCTCCGTGCGCCTGGTGGAATTGGAACGGCAGGTATTGGACGCCGAGCGGCTTGGGTGGCATCGAGGCGATGACATTTCCTCCGCCTTAATTCCACAGTATTATTTCGATTATTTGCGGAGCGGTGCGGCCGACCCGCTGGCTGGCGTGGTGAAGCACAATGCCATGGACTTACGCGGGCTCGCGGCACTTTACGGAAAAATCAACGAACTGCTGGAGGAACGAGAGCCAAATTTGCTGGAAGTAGATTCGCAGGATTTGTTCGGGGTGTCTCGATTCCTGAACAGACGTGGAGAAAAGCGTCGCGCGTATTCCCTCTACAGGAAAGCGCTAGAGGCAGGATTGCCCCCGGCCTTGCGGTCGCAGGCTAGGAAAGAGTTGGCGCTACTGGCGAAGAGCGGCGGAGAGTGGCTTGCCGCAGCTCTCCTGTGGGAAGAATTGGTAAGTGACCCCAAGGATGGCATGGTAGCTTGCAAACAGCTGGCAATCTATTACGAGCATCGAGTGAAGGATTGGGCGCGCGCGGCCGAATATGCACAACTCGGAGCAGCCAAGGCGGCACGAGCACGGAAACTGTGCCGGGATCCGTTTGAAGCCGCACGATTGGAACGTGTGGCGAAAGAGTTTGGGCAGAGGTTGGCGCGATTAGAGAAGAAATTACCTCAAAAGACAGCGCCGGAATGGAAGACCGAGCAAAGGGTGCAGGGAGGAGCCCAGGCGATTTGAACCTCAAAGACGGTCCCTGGCCCTACGAAATGGCAAACTCGTCAATCCAAAGGGCAGTCAGTCGAGAAGTTGGGTAGTCAAACTGGTATCCGACTTATTGGGGTCGCCAGGGAAAGCGGACCAGCCGAGTGAGGTCATCCATTTCCGAAATAGACTGCGGTCGCCGCCTTCCAGGGTGACGCACTGCTCCTTCAAGCAACGCAGGAACACGCCTCCATCTGGTGTATTAAACGAAAAGAAATTTGGCTGACGCAATAGATTGCTGCGCTCGGCGTGTTTTTTCTCGAGAGCTTCGGAGTATTGCCCAAAAAAGCGCGCCGCTGTTTCTTCGCTCGACCAGCGGATTCGCGTGACCAGCAAGGTTTTCTTGGTGTCCTTCTGTTCGTACGTGGCATAGACATCGCCGGCCCAATTTGCGGCAAGCCTTTTCGCACGGTCATCCCGAAGAAATTGCTTCAACACTTCCTGCCAGCCGAACTCCCCCATGGAATTTTCTTCAAGCAATGTCCAGTTGGCGTCAAGAAAATTCTCAGGGAGCCCCGGTTTCAATGGCTTCGGTACGGTGTTTGCGCGATAGAGTTCTGGATGCATGATTTGCTGGGTATTGGCGGGCGGCTTATCAAAAACAGAATAGAAGCCGTGCCAGCCATTGGATTTCAGAATCATCATGGAAAATGTCAGTCCGCTGAAATAGGGAAAAATCAGCGAATCTTTAATAAACGGAGGGGCTCGTTTCATGAGTGGTGTCTCGGTGAGGTCACCCACGAACACCGATGGATCGATATCTGGAAGGTCCTCGAGCTTCAGCCCTTTTTCTTGCAGCATGTACTCGAGCATAGCGGCCATGGCACTACCTTCGAGAACCGCTTCACGCGCCATTTCCGCATCGTCGTTCGGGCGGGCCGCTTTCACCCACTCTTCAATCTGAAACTGCTGGTCCTCGAGCGCGTGGGTCAGTTCGTGGGACATAACCATGCGCTGCTCATTCGGCTCGATCCAATCGGCGATATAAAATTCGTGTGCTTTGGGATCGTAAAGCCCTGCCACTTGTTCGGTAAGGAGATCAACCAGAAAAGTTTCCAGATCGAATCCTTTTGGAATGAGGCCAAACGCTTGCGCGCTGCGCGTAGAAGCGTAGCGCTCCTTGGCATCCTTTTCGTCATCCATCTGACGAAGAACGTAGGCATGAATCTCATCACGCGACCGGATGGATCTCTTCAGAGGTGATTTGAGCTTCCAGCCGGTAATTTCGCTCATCTGCTCGAGCACTTCGTCGGCAGCCGCCATAAATTCCGCATTGTTGTTTACCGTAGGTGGCGGGGACGGAGGAGCGACACTCTGCTGGGCGCCCAGATGAGCAGCCAGAAATAGCGGCAACCAGGAAAAAATTATGATCCGAAGCCGAAAACAAAGGAATTGGGTTCGAAAAAGCATAGAAAAGCAGGATAACAGATTCGTTGTGGGTTGCCTTTCAGGCTAGTCCAACAAGGGGATCAGGACTCCTCGGTATATCGAATGGGATTTTGATCCGACAAGAGGCGGTGCAGGATATCGACCAGATCGCTGCGGGTCAGGATGCCGACGAGTTCGCCATTTTCAACGACGGGAAGACAGCCATACCGAGATTGCTGCATGAGAGCGATCGCGGCCGGAAGCGCCAAATCCGGCGCAACGGAAAGCGGTTCGCGGGTCATAACTCGAGCGACGGTGGTATCGGCAAAGACCTGATTGTAGCCATCCTCGGTGATCGGAATAAGGCGTGAAGGAGCGCAACGCTGGATGTCGCGATCGGTCAACAAGCCAACAAGCTTACCATTCTCGACTACGGGAAGATGGCGGATTGCACCAGTGCGCAAGGTTAGCGCGGCATCCAAAAGCAAAGTGGATGGCTCCACGGTGATCGGCGGACGGCTCATGACGTGGCGCACAAGATAGCTTTCTGGCGACACGCATCCTCCTTCGAGAGAGAGTTAGCACAAAGAATTTCACAGTGGGGGAGTCGAAACAAGAGCGAAGAGTGACATACTCCGCCTCGTGAACGAGGCGGCTTCTGAAGACACGCATACCCTTACATCAGGTTTCGTTACGTCTTGAAGGCTCAAGTCCGAGCCTTAGGATTTCCATTGCGCTTACGTGGTCACGAGTGCTGGCCGGAACGCGAAACGTCGCCCCTGGCCTATCGCCCAGTCGGGAAAGTTGCGGGAAATTCGCGATTTTCTCTTTGCTGGCCCGCCTGAACTGTTTCTGATCCTAGAGGAGGGGGGCGGTCAAACCTGGCAGTTTTCCGTCTACGAGGTTTAAATCTTTCGTGATGGGCAACTCGATCCGGAACGTAGCGCCGCGTGGCGGAGCGTTTCTCACCCGAATGGTTCCACCGTGTTCTGTTACGATTCCGTAGCAAATGCTTAGTCCGAGACCAGTTCCCTTCCCGACGGGCTTTGTGGTGTAAAAGGGATCAAACACACGCGAAGGGTCCTTTACGCCTGATCCGCTATCGGTAAACTCCACGAAGAGTGTGTCCCGATCGACACCCGTACGCACCCACAGGTCGCCTTCTTCGCTCTTTTCGAGTATGGCGTCGACAGCATTGTTGATCAGGTTCAGGAACACCTGCTGGAACTGATGCGGGTCGGCCGGTGCCTCCGGAAGGTCGGGGGCCAGATCGAGATGCAAGCGAATCTTGCTCATCCGCAAGTCGTAATCGCGCAACGCCAGGGTATCTTCGATCGCGGCATTCAGCTGTACCGGAATGCGCTCGGGCTTGTGTTGGCGTGCGAAACTCAAGAGATTCTGCACGATTCGGTGGGTACGCTGGGCTTGTTTGTAGAGTTTTTCGGTATAGCCCAGGGCCTGAGGGCCAACTTGCCCGCTCGCAGTGAGCAGTTGGCTATAGCCAAGAATGGCGGTGAGTGGATTATTCAATTCATGGGCCACACCGGAAATCAGCTGGCCAACGGCAGCGAGCTTTTCACTATGTAGCAACTGTTCTTGCGTGCGGCGGAGGTTTTCATACGCTTGTCGGGTTTCTTCATAGAGCATGGTGCGCTCGACGGCATTCGAGATTTGTCCTGCCACGGCGATCAATAGACTGATATCCGCACTCGAAAACTCCCGTAGTGCACGGCTACCCACACCGAGACCCCCAATAATTTTATCCTTGGACCACAAGACAACGAGATAGGCCGATTCAATTCCCTCTTTCAACTGCACTTCTCTGGCAATCGCCGGGAGAGGAAGCCCCTGGGCAGTGAGGAACGTCGCACGAACAGCGCGGATTTGTTGAAGGAGTTCCTTCGGAATCGTCACTGTCTGAAAGCTGCGCGCGAATTCCGATCGGTGCCCCACCGAAGAAACCCGTTTTAGCGTAACTCCATCCCGCTCGAAGAGATAGAGAGAAGCGGCATCCAGAGTAAAGAGTTCCAGAATCTGGCGCAGCGCTCGGTGAATCGAATCATGTAAATCGAGGCTGGAAACGAGGGATTCGGCAAGAGAGTTGAGGACCACCAGTTCGCGATTGCGGCGGCGAATTTCCTGTTCGGCGTGGCGACGCTCTGTTACGTCCAGCAGGAAGCCCTGATATGCGGTCACCTCTCCGGCAACGTCACGCACGGCCGTGGACGATTCGCTGACCGTGCGAATCTCGCCGTCTTTCCGCCGTATCTCGTATTCGAAATCGTTCACAGAACCATGTTCGTGCAAAAGCCTCTTCAGCCGTTCACGCTCTGCCGGATTGACATAGAGCGTTTGCGGAATATCGACTTGCATCAACTCTTCGCGGCTATCGTATCCGGTCATGCGCATCAGTGCATCGTTGAAGTCCAGGAAACGCCCTTGCAGCGTGGCAATGAACACGCCTTCCTGTACACTGGCCACCAAGGCTCGATATTTTTCTTCCGCGCGCTTGCGTTCGGTAATGTCTTTCAGAACGTGAATCGTTCCGAGCTTTTGCCCCGCGGGATCACTGAATGTGGATGTAGAGGCGAGGAAATATCCATGCAGCCAAGGGTCAGGCGTGTCTCCTTCGCCGGAAATACCTTCACAGTAGGGGCAGAGGGTAAACGGATCGTCTCGGGTGCTGAAGATTTCATGCACATTGCGCCCAATCATCGAGGGGTTTTCGCGGTGTAAAAGATGGGAGAGACGGGCGTTGCCTTTCACGATTCGGCCTTGTAAATCATGGACAAAAATCGGATCGCCGATGGAATCAAAGGTATACGCCCATTGTTGCTGGACGGTTTTCACCTGATCGAACAAGCTTACGTTTTCGACCATGGTGCCGAGGAAGTTGGCGACGTTTACAAGGTAGGCGATTTCCTCTTCGTGGAATCGCTTTCCCCCTGGCGCCCCAACTTTCAGAATGCCTACCGCGCGTTCCTGGCCGCGAAGCGGCATGGTGATCAGCTGGGTGACCCCAGCTTCAGCCATGCTGCGGCGAATTTTCGTATCCTTTTCATTTTCAAAAAAGGTGATGCGGTAGCCCTCCAGGGGAATGTCCGAAGTCGAGAATCCGGGAAGCGCATTCTGCTTTAGATAATTTTCTGTAAAACCTACCGACGCTCGCACCACAAATTCGGTCGAATCGCCTTTGTCCTCGAGCAGCCGGATGATCCCGTGGGTAGCGCCCAAACTGCCGGTGATCTGCGTCAAGACTTTTTGCAGCAAAACATTGATAGAAACCGACTGGCTGCTGGAAGCCGTAAGCATAGTGAACTGCCGCATTTTTTCACTAATCTCTTCGGTGCGAATGCGCGCACTCTCGAGCAAGAGGACAATCATGCCTATACCCAAACTGGCATTCAGGAAGTGATTGAAGGCAAAACGGAACAGATGCACCTCCTGATGCGTCCAGATCGGGCGATCCAGATTGTTCAGGCCCAGAAGAATAAATGATCCGGCAAGAAGCTTGGCACCATGCCCGGAGCTACGCCGTGTGAATCCCCAGAGCAGCCAGCCGGACGCGAGGCAGATAGCGCTTTGCAGGATGGCTGTTTCCCAGCGCGTTTCAATCCAGTCATGCGCTTGGCTCTCGTAATAAGAAGTAACCAGCCCCAAAAGCCCAGAGAGCCATAGCGTGGGCCAATACAGCCGGCTGGGACCTTCCGTGTATTGAATGATCGAGGCCAAGAACAGAACGAATGCCGCCATGCTTGCGCCGTCAATTGCGATGCGCAGTACGGGATACTGAACAAAGAACAAAGCCAGTTCGCTAAAGGCAGATAAAGTCAGGGAAACCCAACCGAGAAGCCATAGTTTGTAAAACGAGGTGGAATTGTCTTTCTGAAGATGCGCAAACAAAACGAGCAGGGTCAGGCACGCAGTGGCTTCAAAGAACGCGATGCCTTGTAGGCCTTGATCCGGAACCACGGCCGTCCCTCCCTGAAACGATCAAGCTTGGAAAGTGAGGTCACCTCCTGGAAAGAAGGTGGATTCTGCTCCTGTGACGCTAACACGCTATTTTCTGACTGGGCAAGCGCTCACAAATGGAGGTGTGACGTCCTCTATAATAGTGCTTGGGAGAACTACACCGTGGACCTGGGAAACATACTGGTAGTGGATGACGAAGAGGCCATCCGAGAAGTGGTTTCAACCATGCTGGAATCCCGCGGCTACCAATGCACCTCGGTGAGTAACGGGCGTGCCGCGCAGGAATGTGTCCGCAGGCAGACGCCGGATCTAGTACTGAGTGACATGATCATGCCAGAAATGGATGGGATCAAGCTGCTCGATTGGTTACGTCAATACGATGCGGACATCCCGGTCATCATGGTTACGGCAATCCACGACATTTCCACCGCGCTGGAAGCGATTCGCCGCGGTGCCTACGACTACATCTTAAAACCTTTCGAAAAAGACCAACTGTTCCATGGCGTGAAGCGCGCGTTGGATTGGCGGCAGATTGTCCGTGAGAACAAGGATTATCAACAGAACCTGGAGCAGATGGTCAATGCCGCTACCGGACAATACCAAGAAGCTCTGGCCAAGCTCGAACAGTCCTATGACGACACGTTGGAGGCGCTCGGCAGCGCATTAGACTTGAAGGACGCGGAAACCGAAGGGCATTGCCAACGCGTCACGGCGTTTACGATCTCGATTGCGAAAGCTGTGCCAGTGCCAGCGGATTACTTGGCGGTCTTGGCCAGAGCCGCGTTCCTGCACGACATTGGTAAAATGGCGATTCCTGACTCCATCTTGCGTAAACCTGGTCCGCTGGATAACGACGAGAAGCAGATTATGCGGACCCACTGCGACATTGGGTATCAGATGCTGACTCGAATTCCCTTCTTGCGTGATGCGGCGGAAATCGTTCTGGCCCACCAGGAGTTCTATGATGGCACGGGATATCCCCGCGGCCTCAGTGGCGAGCAGATTCCTCTCGGTGCGCGTATCTTTTCGATTGCGGATGCATTGGACGCCATGATCAGCGACCGGCCCTACAGAAAAGCACTCCCCATGTCTCACGCGCGGGGGGAAATTAAGCGTTGTGCGGGTACGCAGTTCGACACCAAGGTTGTGGAAGTATTCCTGTCGATTCCGGAGGAGCATTGGCTCGAGCTGCGGGAAAATCTGGGCTCGCCATTTCGCCTGGCGCATCTGAAGAATTTGTAGACTTGGGGATATCGCTTGCTGGGCTGCTGTCCTGCACCTACAATATTGTGGAATATGTCGCTTGTTCCGATTAAAACGGCTTCGGAAACTGGATATTGCGATTGCGTATGTGGCTGTTACGAATTGGCCAGTGTGCGCGAGGAAGATACCGGCAAAGGGTATTGTCCGGCTTGTGGCAAAGATCATCTTGCATGAAACGCCGGAGTGGGCGTCCCAACACCGGCTCCGGCGAAGCTCGCCGCGAATTCGCCTTCAGAGAAAGGTTTGCCGCCACTTCCACCTTCTGCCGATCCCCCCGCCCGGTTGCGTTAATCCATTCCTTGCCGATGAGCGAGAGGAACAGCTACTTTTCTCAGCCTGCTGACTTCGCGACTCGCGCAAGACAGATTCCCGAACTTCTTCTCTGGGGCGTGTGAAATTGAGTCAGAGGGACTGGCGAAACCGTTCCGCTATTTTCCCAAATAGAGCAGCGCCAGCAGAAACAGCCATAGCGCGTCCATAAAATGCCAGTAATAGGATGTGACTTCGGCCGCGACGGAGCGGGTAACTTTCGCTACGTCAAAATTACGTCGAGCGACATAAATCAAGGCGGCCACTCCGCCGACAAGATGTAACGCATGGGCTCCCGTAAAAATATAGAAAAAGCTGCTGGCAGGATTCGTGGCAAGATAAATTCCCTGGCTGTTCAGTTGCCTCCAGGCAACGAGCTGCCCGAGGAGAAAAATCACCCCGAGAGTGGTGGTAACGAACCACAGTTTCTTAAAGCCGCCAAGGTCGTTGTTTGCTAAACGCTTGCGCGCGATTTCCAAAGTTGTGCTGCTTAGCAGAAGAACCGCCGAGTTGAACCACAACAGCACAGGAATGTGAACTGCGACCCAGTCTCCGCTGGTACCCTTGCGCACCAGAAACGCACTGGCCAGCGCCATGAAAAACATCAGGATCGAAATGAGGGCGACAGCGATTCCGGTGTAGTAGCGATTGGGCGAAGGCTGCTTTCTGTTGCGACCGGGCTTGCCATCTCCATCACCGCCACCCCTGCCGCCATTGGCCGGCGGACTCCCGCCCCCACCACCGCCTACAGTTTCAATGATTAGTTCAATCTCTTTCGTGGACGTTGCGGCTGGCATGTTCTCTCTTTCCCCGTTCTAGAGGACTTTTTGAACCAGCAACTCGGGCGAGAGGTGCTGTGGCATGAAATCGTTCGCAAACCCTTCGTGAAATTCGTAAGCGCCGCGGTAAACCCTCGGCCGGACCGGGCCAAAGTTCTCTTCCGGCGCGGGAGAAGGGATACTCCATTCGAGGGTGGTGGCGTGCCAAGGGTTACTTTCTTCGGCCTTCTGGTGCCGGCGGAGAAGTGTTCCGAGAAAATTGAGCACGAACAAACTTTGTGCGGCGACGGTGCAAATCGTGGCGACCGTTACGAAGGTGCGAAACGAAGAGCTCACTGATGCCAAAGCAATCCGTTGCGCATGGGGCAGTGTATTGGATTGCGTAAGCAGCCCCAGCCAGTGCAGCGGCATGAAAATGCAGTAGACGCCTGCAAAAGTGACCCAGAAATGAACTTTCCCCAGGGTCTCGTTCAAACGGCAGCCGAACAGCTTCGGGAACCAGAAAAACAGCGCGCCCAAAATGGCGAACGTCGCGGCCACGCCCATGACAAGGTGGAAGTGACCGATGACAAAATCTTCGCTAACTGAGGCCCGCGCCAGTTCATGACGTGCCAGGAAAATTCCCGAAAGTCCGCCTGCGACAAACAAGGAAATAAAACCGATGGCAAAGAGCATGGAAGACGTGAGTTGAAAACGCGCATTCCACAAGGTGCCAAACCAACTTGCCATCAACAACGCGGCAGGAATGCCGAGTGAGGAAGCCAGCACGGAAAACACTAGCGGTGCGTAAGGATTCATTCCTGTGGCAAACATGTGATAGCCCCAGACGCAAAAGCCAACCACACCAACGCCGCACAGCGACAGCACGACCATTCGCTCCTTCCACACCGGCTTACGTGAAAAGGTGGCGATCAAGTGCGTGGTGAAGCCAAAGCAAGGAAGCATGGCTACATAAACTTCCGCCTGCGCAAAATACCAGAACAAGCGCTGCCACAGGATCGAGAGGCTGCCCTGCCGGACCAGATTCTGAGGCTGACGAGCGAGAAAGGAAACCGTGGAAAAGAAGTTAGATCCGAAAAGCCGATCGGAGAGTACCGCCGTAGTTCCCGCCAGCAGCACGCTGAAAATCAACATGCTGAGAATTGCGTTGATAAACCACGCCCACACCGTAACCGGCATCCGCGGCAGCGTCATTCCTTCGGTGCGAAGATCGATTGTCGTTGTGACAAAGTTGAATGCGCCAAGCAGCACCGAGAACGAAAAAAGCGAGGCGCTTAGTAGCCACAAGTTAATTCCTGAGTGTGAGGAAAGGAAAAACGAGCCGGCCATTCCAAACAAAGAGGCAAACGCCATCCAGAGGGAGAGCCGATTGAGCGACGGAAAAGCCATCTCGCGCGCGCCAATTTGCAGGGGCAGCAAATAATTTCCAAAACCCAGTTGGGGTGCGGCCGTTAGAACGAAGAAGACCATCAGAGAGCCGTGCAACAGACGAACCGCAGCGAAGCGCTCGGAGGTCGCCTCGATACCTCCCAGAAACGGAATCGCCGTAGTTGGCCAAGACGCGTGGACGCGCAGTACTGTCGCGAGGATCATGCCCACAAAAACACCGGCAAGCGCTAGCCAGAGGTATTGCAAGCCTATTGTTTTGTGGTCGGTAGAGAAAACGTAGCGGCGGAAAAAACCCGGCTTGACGGGCACGGACAGATCGGCACCTTCGTCGTAAGTGGCCATTTTAGAAGTAGTTCCGCCCCAAGCGGCATTCCAAATCAAACTGTATCTTACCGTCTGTCAAGGAATTTGCAACACGGTCGGCCTGTTTAGGGAAGTCGGGGAGGAACGAGAGACCGGCACCTCAGAACTGCTGTCTGATTTCGTGATCTCCACCGGAAGGTGTATTCTAGCGGGCAACTTCCATCGCCGCCCTCGGGATAAAATCTATCAAGAGAGGACCAAATGACTAGAAACTCGCTTTTGTTGGCTTCGTCGATACTCGTAGGACTCGCTTCGGTCAGCGTATCTGCCGCAGCAGCGCAGCAGGCGACTGGGGGTTCGACGACGCAGACTGCCCCGGCCACGACACAGAAGTCCAAAACGCCACCCCCGGATCCTTCTAAAATTGCACAAGCCCCTGGCGGCGGCCACGGCAAAGTTTGGGTGAATACTTCAACCAAGGTTTATCATAAAGAAGGCGACGAGTGGTATGGAAAGACCAAGCACGGCCAGTACATGACCGAGGCCGAGGCGCAAAAGGCGGGTTATCATTTAGCAAAACCTGATGAGAGTAAGGCTCCCGCGGCTGCGCCCAAGAAATAATTCGTGAACTACAGTGTTACAAAGGCCGTCTACTACTCTGGCGGCCTTTTTTATTGAACTGGGATAAGCGCGGAACGAATGCTGCTGCGGAGGCCATTGGATGGTTGACAAAAGACCAAACGTGGCAGCGATGTGGGACGAGCGGTTTAGCAGGACGGAGCTAGTTTATGGGGATGAACCAAATGCGTATCTGCGGGAGCAAGCGCAGAAGCGGTTAAAGGCTGGGGCGAAAGTGCTGGTGCCCGGCGATGGATACGGAAGGAATGGATTGTGGCTGGCGAAACAGGGATGCGAACTGACCACCATCGATGTCTCACCGGTCGGAGTGGAGCGGGCGCGGAACGACGCCAAGCGGGCCGGCCTCGCGCTACAAATTCTGTTGGGTGATGTAAATACGTGGGACTGGCCAAAGAGTGAATTTGATGCCACTGTTTCCATCTATCTACATTTGCCGCCCGAGCAACGGTCCGGCGTTCATAGGCAGATGTTTGAGGCGCTGAGGCCGGGCGGAATCGTGATTCTAGAGGCGTTCACGCCCGCGCAATTGCAGTTTTCCTCGGGCGGTCCGAAACAGGTCGAATTGCTCTATAACGCTGAAATTTTACGGCAAGATTTTGCCGCCGCCGAGGTACTCGAATTGGCTGAGCTCGAAGTCGAATTGCACGAAGGGAAAATGCACTTGGGCGAAGGTGCGGTCGTGCGCGCGGTACTCCGGAAAAAGTGACGTTTTGAAAAGAAGATCCGCGAGTCCAGCTTTACTGAAACTGTTTCTGAAAATTGGCCAACTGCTCGCGCAAAGTTCCGAGCTCCCTGCGCAACGCATCCACTTCCACTTCGAGTTGTGAGACACGATCGGCAGCGGCCGAGCTTCCCTCTGAAATCGAACTCCTGGTTGACTCCTTGTCTTCGATCTGCTCAATCGAACCTTCTTCTCCCGCAAACAAATGCATATAGCGGGATTCTTTGGTGCCAGGCTGGCGAGGAAGGATCTTCACCAACGGAGGATCACGGCGCATCAGGTGGTTCAATGCCGAATGCACCGCCTCAAGATCCTCAAATTCGTACAGGCGTTCGGTGCGAGTGCGCAACTCACCGGGCGTTTGCGGTCCGCGAAGCAGCAGAACGCAAAGGACGGCAATTTCGTGGCGATGAAAATTGTAGAGTTCGTTCATCCTGTGCTCGTATTTCGCTACGCGGGAATCGCTGCCGGCGCCGCGGATCAGCGCTTGATCAGCCAGGGTACGTACAGCCTGCCGAACCGCCGCTTCGTTCAGAGAGAAGACCGGGTCGCGATTCGATTTTTGGTTGCAGGCGTTCAGCAATGCGTTCAGCGAGAGCGGATAGTACTCCGGGGTGGTGATTTCTTTTTCGATGAGGCAGCCAAGTACGCGGATTTCGTTTTCAGAGTATTGCAGGGCCATGAAGAAATGATAGCACTGGACAGTTTCCCACCTGCAGCGGCTTTCGGTCGGGAGGAGCTTGCGCAGGGACGCCGGTGGGCCATTGTAATGAAGCTCCCGTACCGAGGCAGTTCAGATTAGCCGCGGGCACTCTTGAAACGGGAGCTACTTGTCGACTCTCGAGACCTGTCGCGGCTCGCATTAGCGGTTCTTCTCGTCTATACTTATTGAGTTCTGAAACGCGGTCGTGGCGGAACTGGCAGACGCACCAGCTTGAGGGGCTGGCGGTAGCAATACCGTGGTGGTTCGAATCCACTCGGCCGCACCATCTTCTTTTCAACCCGCAGAAAATCCGCGAAAATCGTTGTTTTTCCCAGTAAAACAGCATATTTCGAGAGATTGTTCGGGAGCCATCGGGAGTGGTTGGGAGTCTATTTTGCAGGCAATGTTCGAGGGTGTTGCGAAACTCGTTGACCGCCACTTCGTCCTGCAACGATACTGATGTGAAGCCGACTTACCGTTGCTGATTCCTCGGTAGGAGGCGAACAGCGAGGAGTCGGTGTTCTGTTCGGAGGGCCTGTCGCCAAGGATTGCGTGCGTGCCCGTGTTGATCCCGAACTTGCTCTTGCGCTCGATTGTAGTCGTCTTGTTGCGAAACGTTCCCATCTCCTCCACTTCCTCCTTCGCCAGGTGCAGCAACGCGACCCAGGGGACCTTCTTCCCGTTGAAGTCCCGTTTCACGCCATTCGGGAGGGCCATCCAGTCGAGCATTAGTAGCTTCGGACCGTTGATCGCCGCTCCAAGCGCGCCGTGCCTCAGCGCCGTCACGAGTAGCAGGGGCGCGGCTGCAGGCCAATGTGGAGCTAACACTCGATTCCTTCGCGTCCACAATCGCTGCGAGCTTCGATGAATCGGGCCCGGGAGATCTGCCAGTGAATGCCACCCAAGCTTCGGCTGCTTTGCCAACGATTGAGGAAGTGCGCGCGGCCGCTCAGTCGGTCTACCGACTCATGTTACCCACGCCGCAATATCGCTGGCCGCTGCTTTGCCAGCGACTGGGAACGGAGGTCTGGGTGAAGCACGAGAATCACACGCCGATCGGCGCTTTCAAAGCACGGACAGCTATCGTCTACGCTGAAGAGTTGTTGAAGCGCGAGCCCGGCACGCGCGGGCTCGCCGCGGCCACCCGCGGCAATCATGGCCAGTCTGTGGCGCTGGCGGCGCAACGAAAAAAGCTGGAATGCGTGATCGTTGTGCCACACGGCAACAGCGCCAGCAAAAACGCAGCGATGCGGGCGCAAGGTGCCAGGCTGATCGAGCACGGACAGGATTTTCAATCCTCTCTCGAACACGCCCAGAAAATAGCATCGGAATTGGGCTATCACTTGGTGCCACCCTACCACCGCGATATTCTGCTCGGCGTGGCAACCTACTGGCTCGAGCTGTTCACGGCCATCCCTGAACTCGACGTGGCTTACGTCCCCATTGGAATGGGATCGGGAGTGTGTTCGGCCGTAGCCGTACGGAACGGACTAGGATTGGGAACCAAGCTGGTGGGCGTGGTCTCCGATCACGCACCAACATACGCGTTGTCCATCGCACAGCGGCAAATCGTCGAGTCGCCTGCGCAAGCCGTGCTTGCCGACGGGCTCGCGTGCCGCCGAGGCGATGCCTCAGCGCTCGAGGTCATGCTGGAGAATATCGACCATGTCGTCCGCGTCACTGACGCCGAAGTTGCCAGTGCCATGCGCGCTCTGTTCAACGATACCCACAACGTCATCGAAGGCGCGGGGGCCGCAGCATTGGCCGCCGCTTTAAGAGAAGCAGCTGAAATAAGGGGCAAGCGAGTGGCGGTGATCGCCACTGGTGGCAACGTCGATCCGGACGTCTTCGCACGCGTGCTCAGCGATCAGCTGGCCTAGAAAGCCAGGCAGTACTCCGCAACAGAACTTCCGCCCCGACAAGGAGATAGACCAAGAATGCGCAGCGATTCAGGCGAATGGGGATGGGGGTAGGAACTGTCGTGCGCTAGGCTGGATGTTACGGCTTGCTTGGGGCCGCAGGTGCAGGTTGCTGTTGTGGCGTTGCAGCAGGCGGCACTCCCGGCGTTGGCTTCGGAGCCGGCTTAGCGTATTGCTGCAAAATCGAACTACCGTTTTCGGCGCGGTCAACGCGAACGGCCAGTGCTAGTGCGCAAACCATGAACATGATGGCGCACCAGGTCGTGGCCTGGGAGAGAACCGATGCCGCTCCGCGCGGCCCGAAAGCCGTCTGGCTGCCAGCTCCGCCGAAGGCGCCTGCAAGGTCAGCCGCCTTGCCGCTCTGCAGCAAAACCACGATAATCAGCACCAGACAATTCAGCACAAAGAACGTGGTGAGCAGCGGGCTCCACCACTTAAATCCGACGATTATGATCCCAAATCCTACGATCAGCGAGATCGCCCATTTCAATCCAGAAGGCATTTCGAAGCACCTCAGACGTTAAATTGCGTTAACCGCTTCCGGCAATTCCGTGTTCCTACTCGCGAGGCCAATCGTTCACCAGACTTGCAAACGAGTTTGGATCGAGGCTCGCTCCGCCTACCAGCGCGCCATCCAGTTCTTCCTGTGCCATCAATCCCTGAATATTGTCAGGCTTGACGCTTCCACCATACAAAATCCGCAAAGCGGAGGCAGTTGAGGTGGAGAACTGGGTCGCGGCACACTTACGCACAAATTTATGCACTGCCGCCGCGATTTCCGGAGTTGCCGTACGGCCTGTGCCGATAGCCCAGACCGGTTCGTAAGCTATTAGAATACGGGAGAATTCCTCGGGGGTCAACGCGCCCACACTGCCTTTGAACTGGGCTTCGATGACCTTTTCGGTGTTGCCTGCTTCGTGGTCTGCCAGAAGTTCACCGATGCATACGATGGGAATCAACCCGGCGGCAGTGGCCGCCTTGGTCTTCTTGAAAACCGTTTCATTGGTATCGCCGAAGAATTGCCGTCTCTCCGAGTGACCGACGATGGAGTAGCGGCAACCTGCTTCGAGCAGCATAGAAGTGGAGATCTGCCCGGTGAAGGCGCCTTCTTTTTCCCAATACACGTCCTGGCCGGCGATGACCATGTTGGTTCCCTTCGCAGCCTCAGCTGCTACCGGAATATTTGTAAATGATGGCGCGATCACAATGTCGCAATCACTGACATCAGCCACCAAGGGACGGAAAGCGGCAAAAAAGGCGCGAGTGTCCGTCTGAGTCTTATACATCTTCCAATTGCCAGCGATCACGCGACGCCGCTTTCGGCTGCTCATTTATTGGTAAGGGCCTCCACGCCCGGTAGTTTCGTGCCACCTAGAAATTCGAGCGAAGCTCCACCGCCGGTGGAAATGTGAGAGATGTGCTCGGCGACACCCGATTGGTGGACTGCGGCAACCGAATCTCCTCCGCCAACGATGGATATTGCGCCGTCGTCGGAGGCCGCCGCAACGGCCTTGGCAATTTCAAGCGTACCCTTGGCAAACGCAGGAATTTCAAACACCCCCATCGGTCCGTTCCAGACAATCGTTTTTGCGGTGGCGATTTGTGCTTTGTAGGCTTCGATTGTCTTCGGCCCGATGTCAAGCCCCATTTGGTCTGCCGGAGTTGCGGCCACTTCCACAATCCTCGTCGGAGCGTCCGCCTTGACTTCCGGCGCCACGACATTGTCTAGGGGCAGAAGCAATTTAAAGTTATTCTGCTTGGCTCGGGCGAGCAGCTTTTTCCCAAGTTCGATCTTGTCCTCTTCAACCAATGATTTACCGATCGGCAATCCCTGGGCTTTGAGAAACGTGTACGCCATTCCGCCGCCAATCAACATGGCATCGGCAATCTTCATCAAGTTTTCTACGACTTCAATCTTGTCGCTGACTTTTGCGCCGCCGAGGATTGCTACAAACGGCCGCGCCGGATTGGTGATTGCCTTTCCGAGGTAGGCCAATTCTTTCTCCATCAGGAGACCGGCTGCGGATTGCTTCACGTAGCGGGTAATTCCGACAACAGACGCGTGCGCCCGATGGGCAGAGCCAAACGCGTCAGAGACAAAAACGCCATCGCACAGTGCGGCGAGCTGCCGAGAAAATTCATCACCGTTTTTTTCTTCTTCCGGATGAAATCGTACGTTCTCTAGGACGAGCACATCTCCGTCTTCTAGAGCCTTGGTTTTCGCTTCCGCTTCGGCACCAACGCAATCTGAAGCAAACGCAACTGGTTTGTCCAGCAATTGTTCGAGTTTCCTGGCTGCAGGCTTCAACGAATATTTCGGGTCGGGTCCGGCCTTAGGCCGTCCCAAATGGGAAGCCAGTACCAGCCGGCCACCCTTTTCAATGGCCAGTTTCAGTGTGGGCAGAGTTTCACGGATCCGGGTATCGTCAGTAACCACGCCGTCTTTTAGCGGTACATTGAAATCCACACGAATAAATACACGCTTACCGCGCAAATCGAGATCTTGAATCGTTAGTTTTTTCATGTTGAGTCTGCCTTCAGGATTGATTTTTGCTACAAAGAGTGGCTTCACAGTATCCGGGAGAGAGCAAGGTCGGCCAAGAACCCAAAAGCAGATTCCTTGCACTGCCCGGAAGGACCGCGGGAGCAGGCGCCTAAGAACAGCGCCTCCTTCCCCTTAGAATTTCGCAGCGACGAACTTAACCAAGTCCCGTACCCGGCAGGAATAGCCCCACTCGTTGTCGTACCAGGCTAGTACCTTTACGCACTTGTCGCCGACGACCTTGGTGTACTCCGAATCGACGATCGAAGAATTCGAATTGCCCTTGAAGTCACAGGACACCAGCTGTTCTTCGGTATACCCAAGAATACCCTTCATCGCACCGTTTGCAGCCGCTTTCAGCGCGGCGTTCACGGATTCTTTGGTTGCCGGCTTTTCGACGAAGACGGTCAGGTCAACCACGCTGACGTTTGGCGTGGGTACTCGCATCGCGTAACCATCGAGCTTACCTTTTAGTTCGGGAACAACCAGGTGCAGTGCCTTTGCGGCACCTGTGGAACTCGGAATCATGCTGAGCGCAGCGGCGCGTGCGCGGCGAAGATCCTTGTGCGGCAAGTCCAGCAACTTCTGGTCATTCGTATAAGAGTGAATCGTGGTCATGGTGCCGCTCGTGATGCCGAAGGTCTCATGCAGAACCTTGGCCACCGGCGCCAGGCAATTCGTGGTGCAAGACGCATTCGAAATGACGTTGTGAGACTTGGGGTCATAGGTCTTTTCGTTCACGCCGAGAACGAAGGTGGCGTCCGGTCCTTCCGCCGGGGCTGAAATGATGACTTTCTTTACCGAACCGTGCAAATGTTTGGCAGCTTCGGGACCCTTGGTGAACAAGCCGGTGGACTCAATCACGATTTCCGCGCCCACACTGTTCCAATCGATTTGAGCGGGATCCTTGACTTTGAAAACCTTGATCAGGTTACCGTCCACGCTGATGGAGTCTTCTGTGGGGGTGATGTTGTTCGGCAGATTGCCGAGGACCGAGTCGTACTTCAGCAGGTGCGCGAGGGTTTTTGAATCGGTGATGTCATTGACGGCGACGATCTGGATATCCTTGTCGCCCAGAGCTGTGCGCACAATGTTGCGACCGATTCGGCCGAAGCCGTTGATACCAACCTTGATAGGCATTACTTCCTCCGGTGAGGGGTGTAGGATAGCGGCGAACTACCAGCGTGAATGACGCCGCGAGTAGAACTAAAAATGCTAGGTGTAGTGTAAAGAAAAGTCAACGCCGAGCCTGTGCCGCAGGTCACAGTGCTCAAAATAGCTCATAAAAAGGCAAGCTTTTCCGCAAATTGGCGTTCTCCATTAAAATTTCTTGTCTCCATGACGATATGGCCGGCTTTCGTTGTACTTCGCCTTGGCCACAATCGCTCCAGCCACGTCCAAGCCCATTTTTTCGCTTAAGTCCATGAGGCGAATGACCGCATCGGCGAACTCTTCTTCCGCGTGCGACCACTTGGGAATTTTGTCGGAAGGCCCGTTCCCTTTGCGGAAGGCCTCCAGCGCCTCTGACAGCTCCGAGTGCATTAGCGCGATCTTCTCGCCAACGTTAAAGTTTTGTTCTTCCCACCATCCGTGTTCAAGGGCGGTGGTATAAACTTTCTTCTGCTGCTCGTTCCACTTCTCCAAGAACTCTGTACCGCTCATCAGTAGACGTACCTTCTTTCTCTGGTGAATTAAGAACCGATTTTATTCA
>Ga0209040_10000841_pt1 | contig 23828 bp, 24 predicted proteins | sample BogFormECP12_OM3_FD_188240 | JGI IMG/M metagenome (GOLD analysis project Ga0209040, IMG submission 188240) | Bog forest soil microbial communities from Calvert Island, British Columbia, Canada - ECP12_OM3 (SPAdes) (version 2) | ecosystem: Environmental > Aquatic > Freshwater > Wetlands > Bog ... | reverse complement strand
CTACGCTTGTCGGCTTGGTCACCCTCGGTTGCCTCATGGGTCGCCCTACAGAAAGATTGCCCTGTCGCGAAGTTTCAACCCGCGGCGATTAGAGCTTAAGGCGATTTTAGGCTGCGCGGCGGAGATGGGGCAACTTTTTGTCCTCCGGGCGTCTCTCAAAACCCCCTGATTTCTTGTCCGGCATCGCTGTTCCGAATATCTTGCAGACCGTGCGAAAACTCTCCGACGAATGGAGCGCCGACCCGAATTTCGAGGCCTATAACCGCGCAGAGCGAAAAAAAACACGAAAAACCGCGCGCTGCGCGACTATAGGGAACCTCGCATGGAGTTTTCGCACGGTCTGCTTGATTTTCGCACCACCCGCAATGACCGCTCCGGGTCGTTTTCGTCCCCTGATAGCCGATCCGGTCGGGCGCCAAGCGTCAGGTTCGGATCAGCCAGGACCGCAGGCAAGCGCCAAGACCTTGAGTTGCGCGGGGCGCCGGGCTACCTGGCCGCGCCGATCCGCTTCTCCAACGTCTCGTACAGCGGATTCTTGGCGTCGAACACCTGTTCGAGCGCCGCGACGCTCACGCGCTCCGCGCCCTGCGCAAGCAGCCAGCTCGCGAGGTCGGCCGCTTTGTCGAGGGCGCAGTGAAGCGCCACGTAGCCCTCATGGTCGACCTCGTCGCTTGTAGCCGGCGCCGCGTCGAACAACTTGCGCGCCTTTTGCATAAGTTTGCGTGCGTCGCCGTTGAGCCGCGCCCGGACCTCGCGCGACTTGCGCGCCTCTTCGCTCGCCGCGATCCGGTCGAGGATGGCGCGGGCATGTCGGCGCGCGGCCGGCCCCCACGGCGCCGTAAGCGAGGCGACCAGCGTCGCCTGCGAGCACAGGATGACGCCGTCGTCAAGGGTTTTAAGCGCATTGGCCGCGAGCGTCGCGCCGGTCGTCGTGATGTCCACGATGAGCTCGGCCGCGCCGGCCGCCGGCGCACCTTCGGTCGCGCCCAGGCTTTCCACGATGCGGTAGTCGGCGACGCCGTGCTCGGCGAAGAAGCGGCGCGTGAGGTTCACGTATTTGGTCGCGACCCGCATGCGCTCGCCGCGCCGGGCGCGGTAGGCGGACGCGACGTCTTCGAGATCGGACATCGAGCGCACGTCGATCCACGCCTGCGGCGCGGCGACGACGACGTTGCAGTGGCCAAAGCCGAGCGGCGCGAGAAGCTCGAGCTTGGCGCCGACGTCCGGAACCTTCTCGCGCACTTGGTCCTCGCCGGTGACGCCGAAATGCGCCGCGCCGGCGACGAGCTGGCCGACGATCTCGGAGGCCGATAGAAAGGCGATCTCGACGCCGGGCAGACCCGTCAGCGCGCCGCGGTAGTCGCGGGCGCCGCGCCCCTGCACGAACTCGAGGCCGGCGCGACCGAAGAAGGCGGCGGCGCTTTGCTGCAGCCGTCCCTTCGAGGGCGCGGCGAGCACGAAGGGTGGTTCGTCGAAGGCCGCAGGCGTCATGACGCTTGCCCGGGGAGCCTGTCGAGCGCAATCGCCGCGCCGACGGCGGGAATGTCTTCCTGCCCGCCGAGGCGCCGAAGGAGGCCGTCGTAGCGTCCGCCGCTGAGCGCCGGCTTGGCGTCGGGAACCGTCGGGTCGGCGGCTTCGAAGACGAAGCCGGTGTAGTATTCGAAGTCGCGCACGAATGCGGCGGAAAAGCGCGCCTCCTCGATTCTGACGCCGCGCGCGGCGATGAAGCCGTTGCGCAACTCGAAGGCGTCGAGCGCCCGGTCCAGTTCGAGCCCGGCGTCGTCGGCCAGTTGGCGCAGCTTCGCCGCCGCCTCGTCCGGATCGCCGGAAATTGCGAGAAAGGCGTCGAGCGCCTGTCGTCTCTCCGCCTCGATGGGTTCGCCGGAGCGCAGCGCGGCCTGCTCCAGAAAACGGTCGGCGATCTCGCTTGCCGTTCTGCCCCCGACTGCGTCGATGCCGGCGATGGCGAGAAGGTCCTCGACCAGCGCGCGCGCGCCGGCGTGGTCGGCGCTCTCCATCGCCGCCAGCACGCCCGGCTGGGCGAGCACGCTCGGGCCCCGCCCGTCAAGGATGGCCGAAAGGCTTTTTCCATGCGCGACGCCGCGGCGCAGCCGGCGGCGCCAGACTTCCGGAAGCTCAAGCGAGGCGAGAACGCCCTCAAACAGCGCGGCGTCGCCGAGGCGCGCTCTGAGCGATCCCCCCGCCTCCGCCGCCGCCTCCATAGCGAGCGCAAAAACCTCCGCGTCCGCCGCCGCGCCGTCCCCCCGCCCGAAGCTTTCGAGCCCGGTCTGGGCGCGCTCACCGCCCCTGGCGTGGGCGCGGAAAACCGGCCCGAGATACGAATATTGCGCGACGCGGCCAGCGTCAGGCGACGCGAGATAGGCGCGGCAGACGGGAATTGTGTATTCCGGCCTTAAGCACAGCTCCTCACCCGAAGCGCCTGAGGTGAGGAAGAGCCGGCCGCGGATCGCCTCGCCGGACATGTCGAGGAAGATCGCCGCGGGATGCAGGATCGCCGGCTCGATTCGCGTAAAGCCTGCGGCGAGGAAATGCTCGAGCGCCCGCTCGCCCAGACCATGGGCGGCTTCGGCCTCCGGTTCGAGCCATCTCGCGTCCATAGGGCGCATCCTCAAGAAATCGCCGCCCCCCGTTTAACAAAGCCGCGCCGAAGGCGCAGCCATTTTCGCGGTCAACGGTGAACGCGAACTCGTTCATGCTCGACTTTTCGGCGTTTGACCGCCATGCTTCGAGGCAGCGGGGCCCCTCCCCTTTTGCAGTCCGGCAAGTTTCGTCTGGATCGATGATTCTCAAATTTGCGCTGCATGTTCTGCGCCTTACCGTTCTGGCCCTGCTTCTGACGGCCGCCCGGGGCCTGGCGGCTGATGCGCCCCCGCCATTCGACCTCGAGGCGGCGCGCGCGACCCTGAACTCGATCGAGTCGGCGCTCAAGAGCGACAACGTCGCCGACGCCGAACTTCAGCGCCTGCGCGGCGAGAGCGACGCCCTCGGCGTCGCCTTGTCGGCCGCGGTTGCAGACATGGCGCCGAAGCTCGCGGCCTCGGACAAACGCCTTAGCGAGCTCACGCCGAAATCGAAAGACGCGGCGCCCGTGAACGACGCAGCGAGCGCGGAACTCGAAGCCGAGAAGAAGAAGCACGACGAACTCGACGCGAAGCTGCGCGCGGCCCGAGCCATGCTGCTCGAGATCAATGACAACTCGACTTTGATCGGAGCAAAGCGGCGCGAGTTGTTCGCGCGGCAGACCTTTGAGCGGTCTTTCAGCCTCTTCGATCCGCGCCTTTGGATCGACGCGATCCAGGAGCTCCCAGCGGATGTTCGCGTGATGCGAGCGCTGATCGGCGGTTGGGCCGACGGTTTGCGCGCACGGGTGACCTGGGCTCAGGCGCTGGAACTCGCCGGCGTCGCGCTGGCGCTCGCCCTGGTCGCAGTCCCGATCCAGCTGTTTGCGAGCCGAGTCATCTACCGCGATCCCAGCGCGCAGCCGAACCGGCTGCGGCGCGCGCTGGCGGCGGCCTGGACGATCCTCGTTCTCGGCGTCTTGCCCTTGCTCGGCCTCGGCTTCCTCGCTTACGCGCTCGAAGCGTTTCAAATCTCGGAGCTTAGGATACGAGGGGTCGTAGACGCCCTCTTCGACGCCGTCCGCATCCTCGTCATCGTCAACGCCGTTGGGCAAGGCATGATGTCGCCGCGTTCCGCCCCTTGGCGGATGGTCGGCTTCAGCGACCATTCGGCTGTCATCGTCTTCCGCGCCGCCATGACAATTGCGGCGATCTGGGCCGCGGAACGCCTAGTCGAGCCGGCGGCCGACGTGGTCGCCTCCCTCAATATCGCAGTCGCGGCGCGCGCGCTCGGTTCGGCGCTCGTCGCGCTGACGGTTGGGCATGCGCTGCGGCGGCTTGCGGGGCGGCTGGATGGGTCGCCGGGATCCGCCCGTGACGCATGGGCGCCGTCGCGCACGCTTGTCTGGGCCGCCGCGCTCGTCGTCTTTGGAGCCGCAGCGCTGGGCTACGTCGCGCTCGCGACCTTCCTCTTTAACCAGGCGCTGTCCCTTACGATCCTCGCAAGCCTCCTCTACCTGTTCGACGTGATCGTTCACGACGGCGCGGAGGCGCTGTTGCGCCCAGACGCGACCATCGGAGGTCGGCTCTTCACGCTGCTCGGCCTGAAGAGGAACACCCTCGCCCAGATCGCGGTCATCATCCAGGGCGCCGCGCGTGTCGTGATCGCGGTCGTCGCGGCCGCCGCGCTCCTCAAGCCCTTGGGACTCCAGTCGCAGGATATGCTCAGCATCCTGCGCGCCGCCTATTTCGGCTTCGCGGTCGCCGGCGTGACACTGTCCCTCTCGTCGATGATCGGCGCGGCGGCCGTGTTTTTTGTCGTCGTCTTTACGACCCGGGCGGTCCAGAGATGGCTCGACGGGAGTCTGTTGCCAAAGACGAGTCTCAACGCGGGAGCAAGCCACTCGATCACGACAATCTTCGGCTACGCGGGCCTCGTCCTGGCGATTCTGCTCGCCGGCGCACAGGTCGGCCTGGACATGGAGAAACTCGCGATCGTCGCTGGCGCGCTTTCGGTCGGCATCGGCTTCGGCCTGCAGGGGATCGCCAACAATTTTGTCTCCGGCCTCATCCTCCTTTGGGAGAGGAGCATCCGCGTCGGCGATTGGATCGTGGTCGGCGCCGAACAAGGCACAGTGCGCCGCATCAACGCGCGCGCGACCGAGATCGAGACCTTCGACCGCGGGATGCTGATCGTGCCGAATTCGAACCTCGTCAGCGGCGTCGTCAAGAACTGGGTCTTAAGCGACAGAGTCGGCCAGGTCGTCATCTCGATCAACGTCGCCTACGAGAGCGACGTCGAAGAGGTGCGCGACATCCTCCTCGCCTCGGTCAAGGCGCATGACGTGCTCGCCATACCCGCGCCGACCGTCCAGTTCGCCGCGTTCGGCGAATGGGCGCTCAAGTTCAACCTCATCTGCTTCGTCGACGACATAGGAAGCGCCGACCGCACGCGCAGCGACATGAGCTTCGACATCCTGCGCAGAATGCGCGAGGCGAATATACGCGTTCCCTATCCGCAGTTCGGGCAGCTCCGGCCAGGCGTCAAGTGACCCGAGTTTCGCCGCGAAAGCGGGGAGGCCCGCGCGCAACGAATTGCTTTGTTGCGGTTACACCACCCGCCTTCCGTCCTCGTAGCGGCGGGCGAGCTCGCGCATTGTGACAAGCTCCTCCGCCGCTGTCGGATGGACGGCGACGGTTGCGTCGAAATCGTCCTTCGTCGCTCCCATTGTGAGAGCGACGGCGGCGAGCTGGATCATCTCGCTCGCGTGGTCGGCGAGGATGTGAACGCCCAGCAGTTTCTGCGTCTCGCCATCGACAACAAGCTTCATGATCGCACGCTCCGCGCTGCCCGACAGGGTCGCCCGCATCGGGCGGAAGTCGGTCATGTAGACGTCCACCTTGGAGAAACGCTCCGCCGCGGCCAAGTCCGATAAGCCCACAGTACCCAGTTCCGGCGTGCCGAACACGACATGCGCGATCGTGTCGTAGCGGATCGGCTTCGCCCCCGCCCCGAACAGCCGGTCCGCGAGCATCTGCCCCTCCCGGACGGCGACCGGCGTGAGGTTGACGCGGTGGAGGACGTCGCCGACCGCGTGGATCGAGGGCGTGACGCTCGCGAGGTCGTCGTCGACCTTGATCGCGCCGTGCATGCTAAGCGGCACTCCGGCCATCTCGAGGCCGAGTCCCTTGGTGTAGGGCAGGCGTCCCGTCGCGATGAGAACCTGGTCCGCTTCGACCGTCGCGCCGTCCGAGAGCGTCACCCGCCGCGAGCCGTCCGCCTGTTTCTCGATCCGCGTCGGAAGGCGGCCGAACCGGAATTTCACGCCGGCGCGGGCCATGGCGTCGCGCACGCAGTTCCGCATGTCTTCGTCGAAGCCACGCAAGAGGTTTGGCGCGCGCATAACCTGAGTGACTTGAGAGCCAAGCCGCCGGAAGAGCGAGCCGAACTCAACCGCGATATAGCCTCCGCCGACGACGAGCAGTCGCTTGGGAAACACGGCCAAGTCGAACGCCTCGTTCGAGGTTATCGCGTGCTCGATTCCCTCCACGTCGGGGAGGACGGCGGGCGCCGAGCCGACGGCGACCAGAATATGTTGGGCCGAAATCTCGCGCCCGCTCACAAGCCGTACGCGGTTCGGCCCGACGACGGTTGCCCGCTCCTCGATGAGCTCGGCGTCCGCCGCGGCGAGATTGGCGCGATAGGCCTCGGAGAGCCGCGTGACTTCCTTCTCCTTGGCGGCGACGAGGCGCGACCAATCGAACGAGACGTTCCCGACCGTCCAGCCGAAGCCGGCGGCGTCTGCGAAATCGTCGGCAAAGCGGCTCGCGTAGACGTAGAGTTTCTTCGGGACGCAGCCGCGCAGGACGCAGGTGCCCCCCACCCTGCCCTCCTCGGCGATGATCGTCTTCGCGCCGTGGTTCGCGGCGACGCGCGCCGCGCGAACTCCCCCCGACCCTGCGCCGATGACGAAGAAGTCGACGTCCAACGCCATCGCTTCAAGCGCTCCCGGGCGAGTCTCAAGTTCCGTTAGAAGTCGACGCCCTTCTTCTTCATCTCCTGACGCGCGCGGGTCACGATGTCAGTTGACAGCTTCTGCCGCCACGGATCGGCGATCGTGTTTAGCTTCTGGAGGAAGGCAGGTTCGATTGCGACAAACTTCTTACCGGTCGCACTGTTATAGAAGCCTGCGACCTCCAGAACTTCCTTCTCCGACATTTGCGAGGCGAGGAGGGTCGAGGCTTCATTGAACACGTCGATGGCGGTCTTGTCGAACTCCGGCTTGATCGCCTGAAGCGTCTGCCGCAGGCTGTCCCTGATCTCCGGCCGGGTCCTGGTGACGTTTTGCTCGAGCTCGGTCATCATCGCTGGAACGACAAGCGCAATCCTTTCCTTGATGCCGATGGCCCCGAGAATATCGCCCGCGGCGGTGACGGCAGCCTGCGACGGATTAGGGTTGGCAGGGGCAGGCGGCGCATCTTGGGCGCGGCCGCCGGCGGCGCAGGCAAGCGCTGCGGCCAAGACGAGGTTCCGTGCGGTTCGCAGGCCGAACATGGGGGCCACTCCTTCGAGTCAATCCGATTTTCAATTCAGGCTGCCGAGCGTCTCGACGCCCCCGGGGCCCGCGATAATCGCGGCCCGCGCGTAGCCGATGAACAGGCCGTGTTCGACGACGCCCGGGATGACCGAAATGGCAAGCGCGAGGCGCTCGGGATCGGGAATCGCGCCGAGCGCGCAATCGAGTATGTGATGGCCGCCGTCGCTAACAAACGGCGACGCGCCGCCGCGCAAACGAATGTCGCCGCCGAGTCCAAGATCGGCAAGCATGCGCTCGATATGTCGCGTCGTCGCCGAAAGCCCGAATGGGACGACCTCGATCGGCAGGGCGAAGGCGCCGAGGCGCGCGACTTTCTTGGACGCGTCGGCGATGATGACCATGCCGAGCGACGCGGCCGCGACGATTTTTTCGCGCAACAGCGCGCCGCCGCCGCCCTTAATGAGCCGAAGTTTAGGATCAATCTCGTCGGCGCCGTCCACCGTAAGATCGAGCTCGGGCAGTTCGTTCAGCGTGGTCAGCGGGATTCCGAGATTCTTCGCCTGGGTTTCGGTGGCCTCGGACGTCGCAACGCAGCAGACCTTGAAGCCGGCTGCGACCTTCTTGCCGAGCAAGTCGACGAATTCGCGCGCCGTCGTGCCTGTGCCGAGGCCGAGCCGCATACCGGGCTTGACAAGTTCGAGCGCCCGGGACGCAGCCTCGCGCTTTCGCTGATCCTGGCTTACGTTCCCGGCCATCGTCTCAACTCCGCTTCGGCCTCGGGAGTGTGCGCGAGAAAGAAGAAGCGCCAGACCGGTGACGGAACCGAATTGGATAAGAGCCGCGCCGCTGAAGCCCTTGGACCGCGGCGCGCCACTCGCCTAGCGATTCCGTCTTATGAACGCAATGCGGCGCGTCTCACGCTCGCGAATGCTCCAGCACGTCCTCGAACGTGCGCAGGCCAGTCGTTGGAGCGTTGACCAGCACCGCCATGTTGCCCGGCTTGTGCTCGTTGCGCCACATCTTCGTGTGCGCGATCGGGATCTGCGTCCAGGGGAAGACCTCAGACATGCAGGGGTCGATGCGCCGGTCGATGACGAACTTGTTGGCGGCCGAGGCCTGCTTGAGATTGGCGAAGTGCGAGCCCTGGATGCGCTTCTGCCGCATCCACACGAAACGGGCGTCGAAAGTGAGGTTGTAGCCCGAGGTACCGGCGCAGAACACGACCATTCCGCCGCGCTTGACGACGAAGCACGAGGCCGGGAACGTCTGTTCGCCCGGATGCTCGAAAACGGTGTCCACGTCCTTCTTGCCGGTGATCTCCCAGATCGCCTTGCCGAACTTGCGCGCACCGGCCATGAACTTCGTGTATTCGGGCGAATTGACCTTGGGCAATTGCCCCCAACAGTCGAACTCCCTGCGGTTGACGACGCCCTTGGCGCCGAGCGACATCACGAATTCGCGCTTGCTCTCGTCCGAGATGACGCCGATGGCGTTGGCGCCGGCGGCGGCGCAAAGCTGCACGCCGAACACGCCCAAGCCCCCGGAGGCGCCCCAGACGAGCACGTTGTCGCTAGGCTTCAGGCGGTGCGGCTCATGGCCGAACAGCATGCGATAGGCAGTGGCCAGTGTCAGCGTATAGGAGGCGCTTTCCTCCCAGGTCAGGTGCTTCGGCCGATCCATGAGCTGCCGGTCTTGCACCCGGCAGAACTGCGCGAACGAACCGTCCGGCGTCTCATAACCCCAGATGCGCTGCGAGGCCGAGAACATCGGGTCGCCGCCGTTGCATTCCTCGTCGTCGCCGTCGTCCTGGTTGCAGTGAACGACGACCTCGTCGCCAACCTTCCAGCGCTTGACCTTCGAGCCCACCGCCCAGACGATGCCCGACGCGTCGGATCCGGCGATGTGATAGGAGTTCTTGTGCACGTCGAGCGGAGACACCGGCTGGCCGAGCGCCGCCCAGACGCCATTATAGTTGACGCCGGCCGCCATCACGAGCACCAGCACGTCGTGGCTGTCGAGCGGCCAGGTCGGCACGACCTCGATCTGCATCGACTGCTCCGGCGGTCCGTGCCGCTCCTTGCGCACGGCCCAGGCGTACATGTTCGCCGGAACATGCCCGAGCGGCGGGATTTCGCCGACCTCATAGAGATCCTTGATCGGCGGCTCGGTCGGAGCCTCGCGACGGGCGGTGCGAATACTCATGGGCGTCCTCATAGGGCCGCGGCGCTTCTCCCAGACAGGCAGGATATTGCGCCCCACAACCAAAGCATTGCGCTTGCTGACAAGGAAAATCAATGCTGCTTTTCGCCGCGCTTTCGGGCCGCCCGTTTTTCGAACGCTCGTCGGGATCGCATAGCAAGACTCGAAGATAAGGAAATTCGCGCTGCGCTTGCGCCGCCTGCGACGATCGGCGCGTAGCGCGCCCCGCGGTTTTCTGCGATTGTGCTTCGCACAAAGTGGTTTGCGGCGGCGCCCCAAAGGCCAGGCCAGAAGGCGAAAGGAACGGGATGGCGGAATCGGATGAAGCGAGGCCGGCGAGGCGCAAGGACAAGCCGTGGATCTTCCGCACTTACGCGGGTCATTCGACGGCGCGGGAATCGAATGCGCTCTACCGGCAAAACCTCGCCAAGGGCCAGACGGGCCTCTCGATCGCCTTTGATCTGCCGACCCAGACGGGGCTGGACAGCGATTGCGCGCTCGCGCGCGGCGAGGTCGGCAAGGTCGGCGTCGCCATTTCGCATATCGGCGACATGCGGACGCTGTTCGAGGCGATCCCACTCGCATCGATGAACACCTCCATGACCATCAACGCGACCGCCCCCTGGCTCATGGCGCTCTACATCGCGGTCGCCGATGAGCAAGGCGCGCCCCGGCGGGAGCTGCAAGGCACCACGCAGAACGACATCATCAAGGAGTACCTCGCCCGCGGAACCTACGTGTTTCCGCCGGACTCCTCGCTCCGCCTCACCAAAGACCTCATTCTCTTCTGCACGCGCGAGACGCCGAAGTGGAACCCGATGAACGTCTGCTCCTATCATTTGCAGGAGGCGGGCGCGACGCCGGTGCAGGAGCTGAGCTTTGCGCTCGCGACCGCGATCGCCGTGCTCGACCGGGTGCGCGCCTCGGGCGAGGTGGAGGAGGCGGGCTTCGCCGAGGTCGTCGGGCGCATGTCGTTTTTCGTCAACGCGGGAATGCGCTTCATCACCGAGCTCGCCAAGATGCGCGCCTTCGTCGAACTCTGGGACGAGATCACGCGCGACCGTTTTGGCGTGAAGGACCCGGCGAAGCGCCGCTTCCGCTACGGCGTTCAGGTCAATTCGTTGGGCCTTACCGAGCAGCAGCCTGAGAACAACGCCTACCGCATCCTCATTGAGATGCTGTCGGTCGTGCTGTCGCGCGACGCGCGCGCGCGGGCGGTGCAACTGCCGGCCTGGAACGAGGCGCTCGGCCTGCCGCGTCCGTTCGACCAGCAATGGTCGCTCAGGCTCCAGCAGATCATGGCCTACGAGACCGACCTCTTGGAATTCGGCGACATTTTCGACGGCGCCCGTGAGATCGCCGCGCTGGTGACGACCCTCAAGGGCGAGGCGCGCGACGAGATCGCGGCCATCGACGCGATCGGCGGCGCGGTCAAGGCGATCGAATCCGGCGCCCTCAAGGCCAAGCTCGTCGAATCCAACATGCGCCGGCTCGAGGCGATCGAGCGCGGCGAGCAGATCGTGGTCGGCGTCAACGCCTTCACCAATTCCGAACCCTCGCCGCTTCTGGCCGGCGAGAAATCGATTATGATCCCATCGGCCGAGGCCGAGGCCGAACAGATCGCCCGGCTCAAGGCATGGCGCGCGGCGCGCGACGAGAAACGCGTGCGCGAGGCCTTGAAGAGCCTGCGCACGGCCGCGGCGAGCGGGGCGAACGTCATGCCCGCTTCGATCGAAGCAGCCAAAGCCGGCCTCACCACCGGCGAATGGGGCGATGCGCTGCGCGCCGAGTTTGGCGAGTTCCGCGCGCCAACCGGCGTCTCGCCGCGGGCGAGGCAGGAGGCGGCCGGGCTCGACAACCTGCGCGGCGAGGTCGAGCGCGTTTCGATGAAGCTTGGCCGGCGCATCAAGTTCGTGATCGGTAAGCCCGGCCTCGACGGCCATTCGAACGGCGCCGAGCAGATCGCCTCGCGCGCCACCGACGCGGGCATGGACGTCGTCTACGACGGCATCCGCCTCACCCCGGCCGACATCGTCGAGCGCGCCAAATCGGGCGCCCATTGTATCGGCCTCTCGATCCTGTCGGGCTCGCATCTGGCGCTGACCGAAGAGGTTCTCGCCAAGATGCGGGCCGCGGGGCTCGAGCGGATGCCGCTTTTTGTCGGCGGCATCATTCCGCCGGCCGACGCTGACCGCCTCAAGGCCGCGGGCGCGGCCGGGGTCTATACGCCGAAGGATTTTGAGATCAACGAGATGCTGGCCAACATCATCGCCGAAGTCGAGACTCGGCACGACAAGGAGACGCTGCCGGCGTAATACTATTGTCCCATTGGCTTAAGGGCGCGCGACGAACAGGAGGACGGCTGCGACAACCATCGTGGCCATCGACGTCACGTAGGCGATCTGCAGTGTGGTGTTCTTCCACCAGAGTATGCGCGACAGAAGGCCGCAGCGCTCCGCCAGCTCGTCGCGATTGCTGGGTGCCGACAGGAAGTCAAAGTGCTCCGGCTCGATTTTCCGCCGGACCGGAAAGCGGTCTTGTCCCTGGCGCGGATAGCGCGGATAGACCGAGATCAAGAGGTTCATGAAGATGAACAGGAAGGGCGCCAGCGCGACCGGCAGGCTCAGATACCAAGGGTAGAATTCTTGGTATTGCACGACCACGCCCATCATGATGGCGACGAACAGAACCGCGACGACCGCCTTTGCGTCGCTCAAGCGAATCGCGCCGGTGTAGTCGGCGATGATGTTGCGGAGCTGAGCGTCCCTGTCCCTGGCCATGATCGGCTCGGTGCTCCAGCCTCAGCCGTACCAGACGTAGAACAACAGAAAGATCGTCGCCACGATGCAGATCATCGACAGGATGAAGCTGATCCGGAGGTAGAGGGTTTTCCACCACAGGGTCTCTGACAGAACCGCGCAGCGCAGCTTCAGTTGCTCGAGCTCGTCTTCGGTTTCGGCGACATTCTCGAAGTCGGCAGCGGTCGCTGTGCGCGAGACGAAAAAGTTCCTGGCTCCGCGTTTGGGATAACGGGGGTAGAGGACCATAAACAGACAGAGGTAGGCGATCAGGAACGGCAGCAGGATGATCGGGATCGGCAGATAGGCGGGGAACCTTGCGTAGTTGTAGAGGATCGGGCCCATCATGAAGGCGACAAACAGGATGGCGATGTTCGCCTTGCCATCGCTAGCGCGGATCGAGTCGGTGTAGCCGGCGCTCAGGCTCTTGTAGGGCTGGAGAGGATCAGCCAAGGGCTTGTTCATTGGAGCTTATGTTGACGCGGCTTCAGAGGTTCCGCGAGGCCTCGCCGGCCGAAAGGCGAACCCCTGCGTTGGCTCGGACTTCGCGTGAAGCCCGGCGTCTGTCAAGTCGGGGAAGCGGGGCCCGCCCGGCCGGACGTCGCGGCCCTATCGCCCGCTCTCGCGAACGCGCGAGAGCCGCCTATATTCAGGGTCGAGACCCGCGCTGGCATGCTCAGTTTAGAGGGAAACATCATGTACGCTTCGACCGCGCGCGTGCCGACGAAGACGGGCGCAAAATACCTCACCCAGCTCTGCAAGCATTGGGCGCACAAGTTCCCGGTCGAGCTGAGCGAGGGACGAGGCGTCGTTCGCTTCCCGTCGGCCTCGGCGGAGATGCGGGCTGGCAATGACGTCCTGACCGTCATTGTGGAGGCAGAGAACGCCGAGGCGCTCGAGCGCATGAAGGACGTCGTCGCCAAACACCTCGATCGGTTCGCCTTCCGCGAGGCGCCTCTTCCGTTCAGCTGGTCCTGAGTTCGAGGAGCTGCGACAGGCGGGTTGCAGACCGCCTTCTTAAGTTGGCGAACCAGGTGAGCGGCCTGCCGCGGCCCGCGCTCGACTAGAATCCGTACAATTCCTCGCGCAGCGCGTCCTCGTAAAGCCGTTTCCGGAAAATGACTTCCTTGTGCAACTTGTGCTCGCGAAAGTGCGCCGCTTCCCACTCGTCGAGCTTGGCGACGGAGTGGTCCACCGAGGCCAACGCCTCCTCCTCGCGGATGGCCGCCACCCAGTCGTCAACGGCCTTTTTGTAGTCGGCCTGCAACCGGTCAAGCTCGGATTGCTCAACGTCCATAGGCGTTTTCATCGCGTGAGGATGTGACACGAATATGAAGGATCCGGCCTACTCCTCGAACCGCTCGCTCGTCCCGGCCTGCCCCTTGGGCGCGATCGACGCGTCCGGCGCCTGCTTCGGCAGGCCGGGATCGCGGAAGCGATTGACGATCGGATAGCGCCGGTCGCGCCCGAAGTTCTTCGGCCCGACCTTCACCCCCGGCGCCGACTGCCGGCGCTTGTATTCGGCGAGGTAGAGGAGCCGCTCCACGTTCCGCACCGTCTCCGGGTCGAACCCTTCCGCGATGAGGTCGGCGACGCGCTTCTCCTTCTCGACGAGCCCATGCAAAATGCCGTCGAGGACCGGATAAGGCGGCAGCGAATCCTCGTCCTTCTGGTTCTCGCGCAATTCCGCGCTCGGCGCTTTGGTGAGGATATTCGGCGGGATCACCTCCCCGTCCGGCCCCAGCGCGCCCTTCGGCTTCCACTTGTTGCGCAGGGCCGCGAGCCGGAACACCTCCATCTTGTAGAGATCCTTGATCGGATTGAAGCCGCCGTTCATGTCGCCGTAGAGCGTGGCGTAGCCGACCGACATTTCCGACTTGTTGCCGGTCGTGACCAACATCGCGCCGGTCTTGTTGGAGACCGCCATGAGGATGAGGCCGCGCGCGCGGCTTTGCACGTTTTCCTCCGTGGTGTCGCGCATTTTTCCGGCGAACATTTTCGCGAGCGCCCGCTCCGTCTCCTCGACGGGGCCGGCGATCGGCACGATGTCGTAGCGGATTCCGAGCGCCTGGGCGCAGGCTGCGGCGTCGGAGAGCGACTCGTTCGAGGTGAAGCGGTAGGGCAGCATCACCGCCTGGACGCGCGCCGCGCCCAGCGCGTCGGTCGCCATCGCTGCGCAAAGCGCCGAATCGACGCCGCCTGAAAGGCCCAGCACAACGCCGGGGAAACGGTTGTTCTCGACATAGTCGCGCAGGCCCATGACGCAGGCCGTGTAGTCGGCCTCGTCTCCCTCCTCGACGACCTCGCGCGGCCCCTCGACGCAGGCCCAGCCCTTGTCTCGCCGCTCCCAGACGGTGCGCGCGACCATCGGCCGGAATGCGGGGAGCTGCGCGGCGAGGCTATGGTCCACGTTCAGCACGAAAGACGCGCCGTCGAACACAATCTCGTCCTGCCCGCCCATGAGGTTCAGATAAATGAGCGGCAGGCCGCTCTCGACCACCCGATTCACCGCGATCGACTGCCGGGTGGCGAGCTTGTTGCGCTCGTATGGGCTCGCGTTGCCGACGAGCAAAATCTCGCCGCCGGTCTCGAGGATGCATTCGACCGGGTCCGGCTCCCAGATGTCCTCGCAGATGGGCGCGCCGATGCGCACGCCGTTGAACACGATCGGCCCCGGTGAGGGGCCGGGGACGAAGACGCGCTTCTCGTCGAAAACGCCGTAGTTCGGCAGATCGACCTTGAACCGCACCGCCTCGATGCGCCCCTTGGCCAATAGCGCCATCGTGTTGTGCAGCTTGCCATTCTCGACCCACGGCAGGCCGACCAGGATCGCGGGGCCGTCCGCCGTTCGCCGCGCCAGCTCCTCGCAGGCCGCCCGGCACGCCTCCTGGAACGCGGGCTTCAAGACGAGGTCCTCGGGCGGATAGCCGGAGAGATAGAGCTCCGGGCTCATCAGGAGGTCGGCGCCGAAGCCGGCGGCCTCGGCGCGCGCTTTGAGCAGCCGGTCGCGGTTGCCGGAAATGTCGCCGACGATCGCGGGGACTTGCGCGAGCGCGATGATGAGGCGGTCAGCGGGCAGGGGCATCAGCGAGACTTAGCGCACTGCTTAACGCTCGCAAAACAGCAACACCCGAACGAAAAACCCGCCTCTCCGCGGAGAAGGCTGCCTACCTCGGGGGGCCGTCGTCGGGACCCGGATTGCCTCCGGCCGCCGCGATCGCCAGCCGGCCCACATAATGCTTCCAACCCTCGCCGTGCTTTGCGCGCTGCTCGGCGTTCGGCAATCCGCTGTGCGTCATGCGCAGCAACGTGCCGCCGTCCCGCTCGAGGAGGTCGATCTCGACCAAGGTCGATCCCGGCGGCACCTCTTCGTTCCCCTCCCAGCCGAAGCTGTAGGCGAGGCGATGGACGGGAACGACCTCGCGAAACTCTCCACGCGCCGCGCGCTCTCCGCCGCCGACGCCCTTGACGAGATAAATCCCGCCCGGGTGCGGTTCGGTCGTCGCATCGGAGCCCATCCAGCTCAAAATCTTGGCCGGATCGGTGAGGAAGGCGAATACAGTGGCGGGCGGCGCGGTGATATGAGTCTCGCGCCGGACCAAAAGCTGCTCGTCCATTTTCTCGCCTCCTCCGGCAGGTTGGTGAACCAACTTCTAAAGCCAAACTTAAGGCGACGTCGTGACAAGCGCGACGGCTCAGCCCCATGATCCTGCCATGCTGCTCTCTCCCACGCTCTCGTGGCTCGTCGATGCGGCGAGCGAAACGCCCAGCGCCGACCGGTTCCTGGCGGAGCTCGGCGCGCGCCTTGTCGAGGACGGCCTGCCGCTTGCCGGCGGTGCGCTGACGCTCGCCGTTCCTCACCCGCTCATCGCCTGCCGCACCTGGCTCTGGCGCGCCGATAGCGGCGCGGTCATCGAGGCATTGGGGTTCATGCCGGGAGCATCTACCGCCTTCGCGGCCAGCCCGTCGGATGGCGCGGGGCGGCGTTGGCTCGCCGGAATCGCGTCCGGCCTCGCGCATGAAGACATCGTCGGCGTTTCGCCGGGCGGGCCGCTTTTGAGCTGGATCGGGCCGCGTCCGTTCACCCAGGGAGAGGCCGACAAGCTGCGCGAGGCCGCGCGTTTCGCCGCCGCGCCGCTGGCGGCGCTGGCTGCGCGCGCCACCTTGACGGCCGCCCTCGAAGCCTATTTGGGCCGGCGCAGCGCGGCGCGGGTGCTGGCCGGACCGCTGCGTCGCGACGTCGGCGAGACCATCCAGGCGGCGCTGCTCTTCGCCGATCTGCGCGATTTTACGGAGCTTTCCGAAAACCATCCGCCTCCCGAAGTCATCTCCGCGCTCGGCGCCTGGTTCGACCGCATCGCGGGGGCCGTGCACGCCTTCGGCGGGGAGGTGCTGAAATTCATCGGCGACGGCGTATTGGCGATCTTCCCGGTCTTCGGAGAGAAGTCCCGCGACGCATGCGAGGCGGCGCTGCGGGCAGCGTCCGCAGCCCGGGTCGGAATGGCACATCTCGACAAGGAGCGGGTTCGGTACGGGTTGCCGCCTCTGCCCTTCGGCGCCGCGCTGCACGTTGGCGAGATCCTGTGGGGCAATATCGGCGCGGCGGATCGCCTCGATTTCACCGCGATCGGCCCGGCCGTCAATCTCGTGAGCCGGCTTGAGGGGCTCTGCCGGCCCCTCAAGCAGACGGTTGTGGTCTCGGGCGCGCTCGCCGCCGAAACTGAGACGCCGCTGATCCCGCTCGGACCCCACGCGCTGCGTGGCATCGCGTCCCCATGCGAGGTTTTTGCCCTGCCGGAGAATTGAACTGACGGCTTGACAGGGCCCCGGACTGTAATTAGCTAAGTTAGCCAATCGTAGCCAGGTCGGGTCATGCGGAAGGTCACCATCCATGCCGCCAAGACCCAGCTCTCGCGGCTGATCGCCGCGGCGCTCTCGGGCGAGGAGGTGATTATCGCCAAAGGCGACAAGCCGGTGGTCCGCTTGGTTCCGATTCCGCAGGGCAGATTCAAGTTTGGGGTCCTGCCGCTCGGGTCGCTGGGCGAAGGACCTGATTTCTTCGCTCCGATGGACGAAGACGAGCTTGCGGGCTGGGAGGGGAACTCCTGACGAGTCTCCTCCTCGACACCCACGTCTGGGCCTGGTCACTGACGGACGACACCCGCATCTCCCCCCGCGCGCGAGCAGCGATAACGGAGGCGGAGACGGTTGTTGTCAGCGCGATATCATTCTTTGAGATCGCCCAGAAAGTTCGGCTCGGCAGGTGGCCGGAGATGGAGCCACACATCCACCGATTGCGGGACATCCTCGACAGTCAAAGTGCGGCCGCCGTTTCGCTCGACCCTGCGGACTGCTTGATGGCGGGAGAGATGGCGTGGCCGCATCGCGACCCGTTCGACCGTTTTTTGGCTGCGTCCGCGTTGCGGCGAAAGATGCCGATCGTCTCCGCCGACGCCGCGTTCGACGGCGTCGTCCCCCGGATTTGGTGAAGCTGCTACGAGAGAGGCCAGATGGAAATCTGGCCTCTTCTCCACCGCCGCTCAGCCGGTAAGCAGCTCTCCGAACAATTGCCAACTCTCGCCGTCAAACCTTGCGAGCTGCATCTGGCGGATCGGGCTGTAGGTGGTCGGCGAGGTGTTCAGGCGCATGCCGGGCAGCAGCAGCGGCGCCTCGAAATCCCTGAGGTTTGCCGCCTGGCGCATGACGTTGTCGCGCGAGAAATCGTCTCCGCATTGCTTTAGCACCTGGGCCATCGTCGCCGCCGCGCCGATGCCGTAGGTCGCGTTTGAGTCGATGAATTCAGTCGAGCTCATGTACTTGGCGCAGAAGGCTTGCCACGCTTTCATATCGGGGGCGTCTTTCCAGCGCGGGTCGTTCGGGTCTTTCCCGTAATAGGCGGTGATGAGTCCCTTGGATTTGTCGAGGCCGGCGGGCTTCAGAACGCTGGCGATCGAGACCGAGACGACGCTGACGTACTTTGTCGCGTTCCAGCCGAGGTCAAACGATTTGCGGATCGCCTGCGCCGCGAATTTGGGCGTGGCGGCGATGAGGAACACGTCGGCCCCCGAGCCCTGCAGGGTCACGACCTGGGAGTCGACTGTCGGCTCGGATGTCTCGTAAGAGGCATCCTTGACGATCATGCTCGCCTTGTCGCTGAGCCCGTCCTTGAGGCCGGTCAGGTAGTCCTTTCCGAAGCTGTCGTTCTGATAGAGGATCGCGATCTTGGCGTCCGGCCGCGTCGCGAGGATGTGCTTGGCGTAGATATGCGCTTCGGTCTGGTAATTGGGGTTAAAACCCATCGTCCAGGGAAAATGCTTGGGATCGGAGAACATCGCCGCGCCGGTGGCGATGAAGAGCTGCGGAATCTTGTTGTCGTTGCAATATGGCCGGATGGCGGCGTTGGACGGCGTGCCGAGCGTCTGGAAGAGAAAGGCGACCTGCTCCTGCTCGACGAGGCGGCGCACCTGCTCGACCGTCTTCGGCGGACTATACCCGTCGTCGAGGCTGATGAGATTGATCTTGCGGCCGTTCACGCCGCCTTGCTCATTGATCATCTTGAAATAGGCGGTCTCGGTTCGGCCGATCACGCCATAGGCGGAGGCGGGGCCGCTATACGGCATGGTCTGGCCGATCTTGATTTCCGCATCGGTGACGCCCGGCGTCTCGGCGCGGGCGCGCCCGGCGCCGGCGAAGAGCGCGGCGGCGGCGCTCGATTGCATGAACGAGCGGCGATTGAGCATGGACGATCCTCCTTAGTTCTGGTGGCGGCCTATGCCGCTTCGCTTCCATCCTACACTGTCTCAGCGGAAACCGAGCGCCCCCAATGTGCGACTTGCGATTGCGCGCAGCGCCCCCGCCGCGCCCGACGGCGCCCCCGCCATCGCGAGGATCAGCAGCACGCCGTAGATCGCGCCGGGCAGCGCCTTGGCGCTCTCGCCGAAGCTCATCGACAACTGGTCGGCGAGATTGGGCACGAATTCGATGAACACCGCCCCGAATATCACGCCGCCGAGCGAGGCGAGCCCTCCGATCACGACGCCGACCAGAAAGGACAGCGACAGCGCGAGTCCGAAACTCTCAGGCGAGACGAAGCCGACGGCGATGGCGCTCAAGCCCCCCGCGACGCCAGCGTAGAGGGCGCTCACCCCGAAGCAGCTCGTCTTGTAGAGCGCCGCGTTCACCCCCATGGTTTCCGCCGCAATCGGATGGTCGCGGATGGCGATGAGCGCCCGGCCGACCCGCCCCGTCGTCAGATTGCGCGCGGCCCAGAAAAGCGCGGCGGCTGAGAAAAAGCAGATGAGATAGAGCCACTGGTCGGCGCTCAGTTTGAGGCCGAAGGGCGGCTTCGGCTTCGTGAGGAGGATGCCCTGAAAGCCGCCGGTCCAGGCTTCGAAGCCCTTGAAGGCGAGGATCTGCGGGGTCGCGACCGCCAGCGCGAAGGTCGCAAGGGCCAGATAGAGCCCGCCGAAGCGCAAGGCGGGAAAGCCGAACAGGAAGCCGGCGACGAAGCAGATGACGCTCGCGAGCGGGATCGCCGCCCAATACGGCAGACCTGCTTTCGTGGCGAGGACCGCCGTGCCGTAGGCGCCGATGGCGAAGAAGGCGCCGTGGCCGAGCGAGATTTGGCCGTTGAACCCGGTGAGCAGGTTCAGGCCAAGAAGCGCGATGGCGTAGATCAGCGTCTCAGCGCCCTGATAGAGATGATAGCCGGAGGCGAGAAACGGAAAGGCGAGCCCGGCCGCAAAGACCGCCAGGGTCGCGACGCGCGCAAGCTCGTCGGCGCGCGCCATTCATCACACCCGCGCCACGAGCCGCCGCCCGAACAATCCGGACGGACGCCAGACCAAGACGCCGATGATGATGGCGAGCGCCACCGAGAGCTTCGTCTCCGCCCCGACCACATAGGCGCCGATGAGGTTTTCGAGGACGCCGACGGCGAAGCCGCCGAAGGCGGCGCCGAACGGATTGTCGATGCCGCCGAGCACCGCGCCGGCGAAGGCGTAGAGCAGCACGCCGCCCATCATGTTCGGGTCGAGATAGACGATCGGAGCGGCCATCATGCCGGCGATCGCGCCGATCGCGGCGGCGAGCCCCCAGCCGAGCGCCAGCATCCAGCCGACGCGGATGCCGACGAGCCGGCTCGACGTCGGGTTCTGCGCCGCCGCGCGCATCGCAAGGCCGAGCGGCGTGAACCGGAAGAAGGCGTAGACGAGCGCGAGCACGGCGAGGCTCACGAGCACCGCGCCCGACTCATGGGCCGACATGTAGACGTTTCCGAACCAGGGCCGGCCCGAGAAGGGCGTATCGACGGTGACGACGGAATAGCCATAGAGCCAGCCGGCGAGCGCGTTGAAGATGAGCGCAAGGCCGATGAACACGATGATGGAGGAGAGCACCGGCGCTTTGGCGAAGGGGCGAACGACGAGCCGTTCGATCGCGAGTCCGCCGAGGAAGGAGACGACGACCGTCGCCGCGAAGGCGCCCCAGTAGGGCCAGCCCGTGTCCATGAGCTTCCAGGCGAAATAGGTCGAGAACATCGCCATTTCGCCTTGCGCGAAGTTCACAAGCTGCGTCGCCTGGTAGATCATCACGAGCGCAAGCGCCATGATCGCGTAGACGCCGCCAAGCGCCAGTCCCGAGGCCAGCTGGTGGAGAAATTCGTTCACCGGGCGGCCCCGCTAATAGCCGAGATAGGCCATGCGGACCGAGTCGTCCGACCGCATGGCCGCGGCCGAACCCGACATGGCGACGCGCCCGGTCTCGATGAGCACGGCGTGGTCGGCGAGATCGAGCGCGAGCGAAGCGTTCTGCTCGACCAAGAGCAGGCTCACCCCCTCGTCGCGGTTGATCGCGGCGAGAATTCGAAAAATCTCCTCGACCATCATCGGCGCGAGCCCGAAGGACGGCTCGTCGAGCATGAGCAGGCTCGGCCGCATGAGGACGGCGCGGGAGATGGCGAGCATCTGCTGCTCGCCGCCTGACAGCGTGCCGGCCTGCTGGCGGCGCCGCTCGGCGAGGCGCGGGAAATAGGCGAAGACGCGCTCGAAATCGAGCTTGAGGTCCTTCTTGTCGACCCGGGTGAAAGCGCCGAGCCGCAAGTTCTCCTCGACCGTGAGATCGACGAACGTGCCGCGCCCGTCCGGCACATGCGCGATGCCAAGCCGCGCGATGTCCTCGGTCGAAAGCGCCCCGATCGGCTTGCCGCGCAAACGGATGTCGCCCTCGCGGGCGATGAGGCCGCTCAGCGCGCGCAACGTCGTCGTCTTGCCCGCTCCGTTCGCGCCGAGAAGCGCCGTCACGCCTTTTTCTTCGACGGTGAAGTCGAGGTCGAACAGCGCCTGGGCGGAACCGTAGTAGGCCTTGAGCCCCTTCGCCTCGAGGATCGGGGTGGTCACGCCGCACTTCCAAGATAGGCGCGCGCCACGTCCGGGTCGGCGCGCACCGCCTCCGGCGTCCCGTCCGCAATGACCCGGCCGAAATCGAGCGCGACGACCTGGTCTGAGGTCCGCATGACGAGATTCACGTGATGCTCGACGAGAAGGATCGCGACGCCGCGTCGCTCGCGGATTCCTCGAATCTCTCCGGCGAGGCTCTCGACCTCCTCGTGGCTGAGGCCAGACGCCGGCTCGTCGAGCATGAGGAGCTTCGGCTCGATGGCGAGCGCTCGCGCGAGTTCGACCCGCTTGCGCAGCCCAAAAGTCAGTTCGCCGACCGGGCGGTCTGCGACGCTTTGCAGCCGGAATTCCTCGATCAGCGCGTCTGCCCGCTCCGAGAGTTTTCTTTCCTCGCGGGCGACGAAGGGAAGCGCGAGGGCGTTGGCCAGAAATCCGCCGTGCGCCAGCGCGTGCGCGCCGACGCAAACGTTGTCGCGCGTCGTCATGGTGGCGAACAGCGCCACGTTCTGGAACGTGCGCGCCACGCCCAAGGCCGCGATCTCATGTCGACGAAAGCTCAGAAGCGGCTTGCCGTCGAAGCGGATCGAACCCGCATGCGGCTCGTAAAGGCGCGAGACGCAGTTGAACAGCGTCGTCTTGCCGGCGCCGTTCGGCCCGATGAGCCCGCAGATCGCGCCGGGCGCGACCGAGAAGCTCACGTTATCGAGCGCGGTCACGCCGCCAAAACGCATCGTCACGCCCTCGACTGCGAGCAGCGCCGGCCTCTTGGGAGCCGTGACTCGACCAGCGGTCACCGTCGGCGCCGACGACGCCTCCATGGGCTTTCAGTTCCCCAAAAAAACCTGCGGCTGTGAAGCTCTGTTCACACGCAATCTCGACGTTTCCGTGGGGCTTGTCGAGCCTGTTCAGATGAGCGGCCTCAGGCGGCGCGGCCGAGCAGGAGCCAGACCGCCAGCGCGTAAAGCGCGATCGCAGCGAGGTTGACCACGACCGACGCCCGGTGCCAGCGGGCGAAGGCCGCCTTGGCGAGGGCGTCTCCCGCTTTCATCGCGTCGCGCGCATTGTTCACCGCCGGCGCGACAAGGATGCGAAGCGCGACCAGCGCAGCGCCTCCGACGAGGAGGAGCGCGCTCGCCAGAGACGGCAACGCGAGGAGCGAGGCGGCGACGCCCGCGAGGCCGTTGAAGAGGAAATAGTTCGGAAACAGCGCGCGCACGAAAGCGCCCGCTGTGTCGGCGGGCAACGCTCGAAACGCGGTCGGGGCAATGAGCCCCGAGAAAAAGATCATCGCTCCGATGGAAGCCGCTGCGAGAGCCGCCGCCAGTTCCGCCATGGGTAGCCTCCTTAACCAGCGCGCCTCGAGCAGCGTCGGGTCGGTTACGCGCGCCGCTCGAGAAACGCGAGCGCGCCGGCTTTGAAAACCCGGTCGCCGACCGCGAGATTGTGATCGCGCCCGGGAATGTCGAGCGCCGTCGCGTTCCGCATGATCGCGGCGAGCTTATGTCCGTCGCCGGCGACGGCGTCGTGCGTCCCGACGGCAATGAGGGTCGGCGCGGCGATGCGCCCGACCGCCGCCGGCGTCAGGCTCTGACGCGAGCCGCGGATGCAGGCGGCGAGCGCGGCGAGATCGCTCTTCGTCTGTTCCGCGAAAGCGCGGAACATCCGCTGCGTCGGGTGGGCCAAATCGGCCTGCGAAGGCGCCTCCATCGCCTGCGCAACGCCGGCCGGAAGGCCGTAGCCGCGGACCAGATGCTCGCCGAGCCCGCCGAGGATCAGCGAGCGCACAAGCGCGGGCCGCGCCAGCGCCAGGAACGCTGCGATGCGCGCGCCCATCGAATAGCCCATGACGTCGGCGCGCCCGATTCCAAGATGGGCGAGAAGCTTCGCGGCGTCGCGCGCCATGAGATCGGCGCGATAGTCCGCCGGGGCGTAGAGCTTCTGGCTTTCGCCATGGCCGCGATTGTCGAGCGCGACGACGCGCCGCCCGGCTTTCGTCAGCGCATCGACCCAGCGGGGGCCGACCCAGTTGACGCGGTGGTTCGAGGCGAAGCCGTGGATGAGGAGGATCGGCTCGCCCCTGTCGCGGCCTACAGGGGGCGCGTCGATGTAGGCGATGTGAACGCTGTCAGATGAGAAATGGTGCAGCATGCCACCCCAAATCGGCTTCGCATATGCGGTCGCGCCCTCGGTGAAAAGGAGCTTGAGGCGTCATTCTGCGGGCTAAGGCGGAGCGCGCAGCCGGCGACGGCCTCGATGCGCCGTGTTTCACGAAGGTCTGCTGGTAGACGGGGCCGACGCCCTTGAGCGTCCCGACGTAGA
>Ga0209040_10000840_pt1 | contig 23829 bp, 25 predicted proteins | sample BogFormECP12_OM3_FD_188240 | JGI IMG/M metagenome (GOLD analysis project Ga0209040, IMG submission 188240) | Bog forest soil microbial communities from Calvert Island, British Columbia, Canada - ECP12_OM3 (SPAdes) (version 2) | ecosystem: Environmental > Aquatic > Freshwater > Wetlands > Bog ... | reverse complement strand
CATAGCGTATAAAGACAAGCCTGAGGAGTCACGCCGCTTTTTGGAACGTCTCGGCAACCCCTTCGGCCGTATCGGCGTCGACCGCAACGGCATTACGGCGATCGATTTCGGGGTTTACGGCGTGCCGGAAACCTATGTCGTGGACGGCACCGGGCACATCCGTTATCGCCATGTCGGTCCGCTGACCGCCGAGGATGTCAAACGCGAGATTCTGCCCTTGATCCAACAGCTGACGGCCTCCGCCGGTGCTTCCGGGCGCTCCGGTCGCACCGAATAGTTCAAGCTGCGGCGATCAGGGTTCGGGTTCGCGGTCTTCGCTGGAGACCTCGGCAAGAAAGCCGGGGAGATCGTGCCACCCATAGGCGATGGCCTCGATCGCCGCGCCACCGACGGAGAGCGGCCTTCGGCTTACTTGGTGCGCGCCGAGCCGCTCATAGAAAAAACGAGATGGATTGTCGCGCAGCACCCAAAGGATCGCCGACCGGCGCCCTGCGGCGACGAGCCGCCGGAACAAGGCGATCAACAGCCTTCGCCCGATCCCTTGATTCTGCCAATCCGGGGCGACGTACAAGGTAAATACCTCGCCGGCAAAAGAGCGGTCCCCTCGATTGGGTCCGCAGCTGCCAAAACCGAGAACGGCGCCGGTCGAATCCACCGCGACGCGCACATCTCGCGGTTCCCGCTGGATCGCAACGCGCCACCCGGCTTCGCGGCGCCGCTCCGACAATCCGACCAGATAGGCCGTGGAGAGCACGCCGGCGTAAGTCGTCCGCCAGGTCTCGACATCGAGTCGGGCAATGCCGCGCGCGTCCCCCGGCCGCGCCGGCCGGATCATGATCTCACCCATGACCGCCATTTTGCCCGGTTTCGCGGACCGAGGGGAGAGCCATGCGAGCGAGGGACGCCCGGCGCGCGGGTCGAGGTTTCTGCGTCTCCGCGATGCGTTGCCGCGTGGCCTTGAAACGCAAGCCCCGTTATGGTGCCGGCATGAGGGAATATCGGCCGCTTCGGTTCAGCTTTGTTGTGGGGCTGCTACTCTCGATTTCTACTGCGGGTCACGCCGAGAGCTCGAAGAAAGCCGGTAACGCCGCGCAATCCCCGGCGGGGACACCTTCTGAGCGGCTCGGTGCCGCCGCTGCGTGGACTGCCTACGCCTACAGCGAGAGATCCGGCAAAGTGTGCTATCTGGCCGGTGAACCGAAAAAAAGCGAGCCGCGCGGCGTCAAGCGCAAGCATCCGCTGGCGATGGTCACCCATCGGCCGGGCGAGAAGATCGCCAACGTCGTCAGCTTTGTCCAAGGCTATCCGCTCCAGGAAGGCAGCGAGGTTTCGCTCGATATCGGCGGTGCGAAATTCGATCTGTTCACCAAAGGCGACAGCGCCTGGGCGCGGACATCCGAGCTCGACAAGGACATCGTCGAGGCGATGGCCAAAGGGAAACAGGCTATAGTCAAGGGCACGCCCCGCAAAGGATTGGCCACTACCGACACCTACTCGCTCGCCGGCTTTGCCCAGGCGCTCGCGCTGATCGACAAAGCCTGTGACGTAAAGCGCTGAGCCGCGCGGCTCCCCATATAGAGGCGAGCCATGCCGCCCGAGAAAACCTTGTCCGAAACGCCGCGCTGCAACCTTGTCGGGCTGGGCCGCGAGGCGCTCGCCGCCGAGATGGCCGAATTCGGCGCCGAACCGTTCCGCGCGCGTCAGCTTTGGCACTGGATCTATCATCGCGGCGCCACCGATTTCGCGGCGATGACCTCGTTGTCAAAGCCACTCCGCGACAGGCTCGCGGCACATTATCGGCTGTCCCGTCCGGCGATATCGCGCGCCTTGGCCTCGGTCGATGGGACCCGCAAATGGCTCCTGCGCTTTGCCGATGGCGAGGAGGTCGAGACCGTCCACATCCCCGAAGAGGATCGTGGAACCCTGTGCGTCTCGTCCCAGGTCGGCTGTACTTTAACCTGCTCGTTCTGTCACACCGGGACGCAGCGGCTGGTGCGAAATCTGGCATCAGAGGAAATCGTCGGGCAGGTGATGATCGCCCGCGATGCGCTCGGCGAATGGCCATCGCCGCAGGACGACCGGCAGGTGACCAACGTCGTCCTGATGGGGATGGGCGAGCCGCTCTTTAATTACGAGAACATCGCGGCGGCCGTGAAGCTCATCATGGACCCGGAAGGGCTGTCGATCTCGCGGCGCAAGATAACGCTGTCCACCTCTGGGGTGGTTCCGATGATCCGCCGGTGCGGCGCCGAGCTCGCGGTCAATCTCGCCGTCTCGCTGCATGCGGTGCGCGACGACATCCGCGACCGCCTGGTGCCGCTCAACCGCAAATACCCGATCGCCGAGCTGCTCGATGCGTGCCGGACCTATCCGGGGGCGAGCAATGCGCGCCGCATCACCTTCGAATACGTCATGCTGAAAGGGGTCAACGACAGCCCGACCGATGCCCGCGAGCTGGTCCGGCTGTTGGCCGGCATTCCCGCAAAAGTCAATCTGATCCCGTTCAACCAGTGGCCGGGCGCGCCATACGAGTGCCCTCCGGATGCGGCGATCAAGGCGTTTTCCGACATCGTCTTCGCCGCCGGCTACTCGGCGCCGGTGCGCACACCGCGCGGCCGCGACATCCTCGCCGCCTGCGGCCAGCTGAAATCGGCGAGCGTCAGGCTGCGCCGGAGCGAGCGGCCGCCCCTGCCCGCGGCGTGACTCCGACGCTGCCGCGTTCTCGGCCCGCTCGCGTGTTGTATGCGCTCCTCGGATCTGCGCTCGCCGCCTATGGTGTCCTGGTCGGCGGGCTCTACGTCTTTCAACGACAGCTGCTCTACCTACCCGGAGGGGGCCGCCCCGATCTCGGCGAGCTTGCCGCAATCGGCGTCCGCGAGGCGACGATAACGACCGCCGACGGCCTGTCGCTGCTCTCCTGGTACCTGCCGCCGCGCGCCGGCCGCGCTGTCATTGCGTATTTTCACGGCAATGGCGGCCATATCGGCTATCGCGCCGAGCGCCTGCGGTGGTTTGCCCGCGACGGGGACGGGGTGCTGATGGCGGAGTATCGCGGTTACGGCGGTAATCCGGGCGCGCCAACCGAGGCCGGCCTCTTGACCGACGCCGCCGCGGCGCTCGAGTTCCTCGCTAGCGAGGGGATCACGCCGAACCGGGTTGTGCTCTACGGCGAGTCGCTCGGGTCGGCGGTCGCCGTGGCTATGGCGGCGCAGCGGGACGTCGCAGCGTTAATCCTCGAAGCGCCCTTTACCAGCGTCACCGAGGTTGCCCAATATCATTATTCGTTTATGCCGGCCGCCGCGCTGGTGCGGGACCGTTTCGACTCACTGGCGCGGATCGGCGATGTCAGGGCTCCGATCCTGGTATTGCATGGGGAGCGGGACAGGGTCGTCCCGGTAAGCTTTGGCCGCGCGCTGTTCGATGCGGCGCCGGAGCCGAAGGAGTTCTGGGTTGCCCCGGAGGGTGAGCACGAGAATCTCCCCTGGTGCGGTGCATTCGACGCGGTGCGCAGCTTCCTGCGGCGGTGGGTGGGCTGAAAGACTCTTGCGGATGGGAGGCTCGGGGCGATGTCCGAAGCGGTCAAGAAGGTGGTGCTTGCTTATTCGGGAGGGCTCGACACCTCCGTGATCCTGCGCTGGCTGCAGGAGACCTATCGCTGCGAGATCGTCACCTTCACCGCAGACCTGGGCCAGGGGGAGGAGCTCGAGCCGGCGCGCCGGAAGGCCGAGATGCTCGGCGTGCGCGAGATCTTCATCGATGACCTCCGCGAGGAGTTTGTCCGCGATTTCGTCTTTCCGATGTTTCGCGCCAATGCGCTCTACGAAGGCGCTTATCTTCTCGGCACTTCGATCGCACGGCCGCTGATCGCCAAACGCCAGATCGAGATCGCCCGCCGAGTCGGCGCCGATGCCGTCGCCCACGGCGCGACCGGCAAGGGCAACGATCAGGTCCGTTTCGAGCTCAGCTATTACGCGCTCAACCCTGACATCAAGGTCATCGCGCCGTGGCGCGAGTGGGATCTGACCTCGCGCGCCCGCCTCCTCGAATACGCCGAACAGCACCAGATCCCGATCGCCAGGGACAAGCGCGGCGAGGCGCCCTTCTCGGTCGACGCCAACCTTCTGCACGTCTCTGCGGAGGGCAAGGTGTTGGAAGATCCGTGGGTCGAGCCCGAAGAGTTCGTGTTCAGCCGCACCGTTGCCCCCGAGGCGGCACCCGACAAGCCCGAATATGTCGAAATCGCCTTCGAGCGCGGCGACCCAATCGCGGTGAATGCCGAACATCTCCCTCCCGCTGCGCTGCTCCAGCGGTTGAACGAGATCGGCGGAAGTCACGGGGTCGGCCGGCTCGATCTGGTCGAGAACCGCTTTGTTGGCATGAAATCGCGCGGCGTCTACGAGACCCCGGGCGGCACGATCCTGCAGGCTGCCCATCGCGGGATCGAGAGTCTGACCCTCGACCGCAGCGCGGCGCATCTCAAAGACGAGCTGATGCCGCGCTATGCGGAGCTGATCTACAACGGCTTCTGGTTCTCCCCGGAGCGCGAAATGCTGCAGGCCCTGATCGACAAGAGCCAGGAGAATGTCGATGGCGTCGTGCGATTGAAACTCTACAAGGGCTCGGCCCGCGTCGTCGGCAGGAAGTCGCCGAGGAGCCTCTACAGCCTCGCCCACGTCACCTTCGAGGAGGATGCGGTCTACAACCAGCACGATGCCGAGGGCTTTATCAAGCTCAATGCATTGCGCCTGCGCCTCGCCGCCCGGCGCGCTTGAGGATCAGCTCCTCACCAACCCTTTGCCCGCATTCGGGGATAGGGAGGAACTCGCGGAGAGTACAGCTACGACTGGCGGTCTCGCCGGGGCGAACGGGTGATGATGCATAGTCGGCAAACGCGGCGGCTCCGTCGGAATTTTTAGGCGGCACCGCGAGCCACCAGAAACTCAGACTCCTGCTATGCCGGTACCGTTTGCGCATCCGCGAAAATTCCAGCGTTCCCGGAGCTGAGAACCGGCAAACCCAGATCGGGGGACCATCCGATCAGCTCACGAACCTTTGCCACGGCCGCTTTCGCGCTGCTCTGGCTGGCGATCATTTTTCCGTTCTGAAAAAGGACGCCTTGCCAATGAGGGTTTGACCGGCTCCAATCGAGTTCGCCGAGACGTTTGGCGTATTCCTGCCAATTTTCAACGTTTTTCGTAATAATCTCATGTCCGATTTAAGCCAATGACGACTAGTCCTGTTGCCGTGAGTACGAGCCAACCCTCGTTACGGCGGACCGAAACTCGGTTGAGATCGACCCCGCCCGTGATTTGCGCGAGCTCGTGCATTACAGGGCAGGCTTCTGTCACGGCATTAAGGTATTCCGCAATGGGTGTGCTATACAGCTTGTAATTTTCGTCCGTGTCCAGCCGCTCTTTCGCCCGTTTTTCGAATTCGATGTCCCCCTTCCCCCAATTGCCAACCAATATGGATTTTATGAATTGACGCACTTGGTTCGCAGTAAATAGCGCAGTCGACCTTTTCCCGAGCTTCACGGACGTGGCATCAACGTTGCCTCGAAAGATTGGACAAAGGCGCTCGATATCAACATCAAGCTGAAAGCGCTGCGCCCGTGCTCTGCCGCCCGGCGAGTCCGCGGGACGTCCTGACCTGGTCGTCGCGCCTTTCAGGCTGCGTCTTGGACACTGATGTCAAGGCGCTTGCCCATGGTCCGCAACGCTTGATCAATTTGCTCGATCTGAGAGCGGTGGCGGAGATTGATCAGCCGATCCACCTGTGCTGCGTGCCAGCCTAGGCGGCGTCCCAATTCCGCCTTTGTCATGCCAGCGGCTCGCATCGCGCGGTAGAGCCCTACCTTCGCCGTGGTCAGCGGCGATAGACCGATCGTTGGTTGATTCGGCTTCGATGACGGTAGGTCGAGGCGAACCTTGAGGCGAGGCCCCACATTCACGGTATGCTGATCCGCCGCGCACGATGGTGCGGGGATGTCCTCATGACGAGCGATCCTGGCTGCAAGCGCCTCCTCGATCGCATCGGCGGCGCGTCGGACCGCGTCATCCTCGTCTTCTCCGAAAGTCGTTACCTCTGGCAGATCCGGGCAAGTGACGAGAAGCGTCCCATTGTCATCCGTCTCGACGGTGACTGCATACATAACCGCCCTTTTAGGAAAGATTAATCGAGGCCAAGGTCCCTCTTGATCTTGCTGATGAGACGGGTTCCCAAATCCTTGTTGCTGCCATGCATCGGCAGCTGTGACCGGCGGTTCCCTCGGACCACGGTAAGATGCCCGCTCCCGCCTCTATGGCTCTCAAAGGTACAGCCCTGCTTCGTCAGCCACCGCCGAAACTCGCGCGCCGTCATATAGCTAACACGAATGTTGTGTTTCGTGCGTCTAGCGCAAGTGTTGCGGACTCGCCCACCCCTAACCCTCTCCGCAGCGGGCCACAGCGGGGGAGGGTTAGGGTGGGGGATCGGCTCGTCAGCGGGCGTGGCGCTGTGTCTCGAGCCAGCCGAGCATGATGCGGTTGAACGCGTCGGGCGCTTCGACGTTCGGGAAATGGCGCATACCCGGGATTTCCTCGTAGCGGCCGCCCGGGACGAGCCCGGCGAGACGCCGGTTCTCGCTGGCCGGGGTGCCGGGATCGTCGGCGCCGCACACCACCAAAACTGGGACGCGCAGCGAGGAAAGCAGCCCGGTGAAGTCGAAATTCATGATCGCCGCCGAGCATCCCAAGAAGCCCGCTGGGGTCGTCGCTGCGACGGTGTCGCGGATCTGCCTCCAGCGCCCGGGGCGGCTTGGCTTGAAGGCGTCCGTGAACCAGCGCTCCACCGTGGCATCGGCGAGCGGCTCGAGCGAGTTCGCCCGGCGCACGGTGCTCATGCGTTCCTCCCACATCGCTGCCGCACCCGAGGGGCTCGCCGGCAGCGTGTCGCACCACATCGCCGAGATCAGCTTGGCGCCGTGCTCGATCGCGAAAGCCTGGCCGATCATGCCGCCGATCGACAGGCCGATGTAGTGGACGCGGGGGATCGCGAGCGCGCCGAGCACGGTGGCGACATCGCCGGCCAGCGCCTTCATCGTATAGTCGCCGGCCACCGGGTCGCTGCCGCCGTGACCGCGCATGTCGAGGCGCAGCACCCGGAATCCCGCTTGCAGCAGCGGCGACAACTGTTCGGCCCAGCTGCCGCCATCTGAAGCCAGTGAATGCGTGATGCAAACGACGGGTCCGTTTTCCGGCCCGGTGAGATCGTAGTAAAGGCGGCGTCCTGGAAGCGGCAACAGCATGGCGTGTCCTCCTCGTCAGATGTTCCGGGTGGAACCGAGCTTAGCGCAGCCGGCGGTTCGTAGGGAGGGCTCCGAAAGCGCCCTCAAGGGATCACTACCGGCACACCGGCGATAATGGCGTGACCGCGATAAAGGACCGCGTAAAGCAACAGACCGGCGATGACCCGCAACAGGCTGATGTCGCGCCAGCGCAACCGGGTGCGGCCGGTAACCAACGCGGCAAAGGGCACGTTCGAGGTGACTTCGGCGAGCCGCGCCCAGTGGCTGCCGAGGGCGAGTTGCTTCTTGCGGTCGATCAGCACGGTGCCGCCGAGCGAAAGGCCGGCGAACGTCCCAAAAAACAACAGCGAACGCAGGTCGCCATTGGCGATGACGTGGCTGATCCCCCACAGCCCGAACGCCCACATCACCGGATGGCGCGTAACACGCAGAACGCCGGGCGCCGGATCGTCTGCCCTGGCATACCGCTCCATCCCGACGCTGGTCGGATTGGGCGTGGTATAGCCGGCGATCAGCAGGATCGTCGCCAATGGCATGACGGCGACCGGAACAAGCGCCGTCCAGCCTTGCCGAGGCCACAAAGGAATGGTCGGCGCATGCGAATAGGCCACCAGAAACCACGCGAAGGTCACCAAGGCGGTCAGCGAGTACACGGCGAGAAAGCCCCGCTCGCCCAACTGATCGCGCAAGGATCCGCGCAGCCAGGTGCTCGACAGCACGATGTGACTGCCGCAGAAAGCGATTGCGGCGACGGCCAGTGAGAAAAGACCATGGCTCATCGCGCAGGCTACCTCACCAGCCGGCCAGGCGAGCGATCTCGAGAGCGACTTTCTCGATCAGGTGCTGCGGATCACCGGCGACGAGCACGGTCTTGTTGCGGCTGGTCGAGCCGGCGATGATCGAGAGATCCCGGCGCGAAAGGTGCCAGGCACGGGCGAGCAGCTGCAACAGCGCCTCGTTGGCGCGCCCGGCTTCTGCCGGTGCGGTAACCGTCGCCTTGAGTACGCGCCCGCCCTCGGCCGCCGCGGCGACTGAAACCAGACGATCGCTCCGGGCTCTCGGCGACAGGCGAATCGCCACCCGCAGGCCGTCGCCCGTCTCTTTCAGGGGACCGTCAGGCAAGGTATTCGAACATCAGGTCGCGCAGGAACCAGAGAAGCAAAATGAGGATCACCGGCGAAATGTCGATCCCGCCCAGATCCGGGATCACACGCCGGATCGGCCGCAGCAGCGGCTCGGTCACGCGCCACAGGAAGTCCCCGGCCGTCGCGACGACGCGGTTGTACCGGTTGACAATACCGAAAGCGACGAGCCAACTCAGCACCGCCTGGGCGATCAGCAGCCATATGTAGATCGAGATCAGCGTGCTGACGAGGTGCAAGAAGGCGTACATTTGACGGGAACCTGGGCGGCCGGTGGCGCCGAGACCGTACCGTCAGCCGCGGGGGTCCGCAAGGTGCGGGCAGGCCCGGCCCGGAGCCGCGCTTGACACGCTCTGGGACGATCACCATAGTCCGCGGCGCCCCGCAGAGGGGCGACGGACGGCATGGGGCCGTAGCTCAGCTGGGAGAGCGTCGCGTTCGCAATGCGAAGGTCAGGGGTTCGATCCCCCTCGGCTCCACCAATGCCGGACCGCGAAAGGTCAACTCATCCAACAGCCGATGACGAGCGTGACGCAGCCGGGTCGGCTGCCGGCCCGACCGTCGCGGCCCTCTCGACTGCGGCGTGGATCGCAGCAGCCAGTGCGTCGCGGCTGTAGGGCTTCTCGACGAGGATGAACCCCTCGTCGACGATCTGCGGCGCGTATCGGCTGTAGCCGGTCGCCAGCACAACCGGGAGATCTGGGCGGCGCTCCCGCAATTGTCGCGCGAGGTCGATGCCGCTTATCCCGCCCGGCATGACGATATCCGAAATGACAAGGTCAATCGTGGCGTCGCGCTCGACCGCAGCCAAGGCCGCCTTGCCGTCGGACACCGGCACCGACTCGGAGCCGATGTCGCGCAGCAGCTCCGCTGTCACTTTAGCGACCTCGCCGTCATCTTCGACAAGCAGGATACGGGCAGGTATCGCCGGCAGCACGGCGTCGCCGGCGACAGAGCGAGAGGCGACCGGAGCCTCGGTCGCCCTGGGCAAAAACAGCGTGATCGTCGTCCCCGTGCCGGGTTCGCTGTCGATCAGTGCGCTGCCGCCGCTCTGCTTGGCAAAACCATAAACCTGGGACAGCCCGAGCCCGGACCCGAGCCCGACCTCCTTGGTCGTAAAAAAGGGCTCGAAGGCCCGAGACCGCACTTCGGCAGTCATACCAGCGCCGGTGTCGGAGAGGGTCACTGCGACAAAGTCACCCACCAGTCCTTCGTTCACCGAATTGCCGGCGTGGAGCGAGATGTTGCGCGCGGTGACGCGAAAGCATCCGCCATTCGGCATGGCATCGCGCGCATTGACCCCGATGTTGAGGAGAGCGAGCTCGAATTCCGGAGGATCAACCGTCACCGGCCAGAGAGTGTCCGGCAAGTCGATAGCGAATTCGATATCCTCCCGCAGCGAGCGCGAAAGCATCTCGGTGATCTCGCGGGTTCGATGGCGCAGGTTCAGAGTTTCGGGCCGCAGCATCTGGCGTCGTGAGAAGGCGAGCAACTGCCGGGTCAGTCGTTCGCCCTGCTCGGCGGCGCGGGTAATCGCCGAGGCGCGCCGCGCGACGATCTCGTCCTCGGCTTTGTCGCGCAGCAGCCCGGCGTTCCCGCCGATCACCATAAGAAGATTATTGAAATCGTGAGCTATGCCGCCGGTAAGCTGGCCAATCGCCTCCATTCTCTGGGCTTGACGGAGCTGGGCCTCAGCCTGCTGACGTTCCTTGATTTCGAGTTCTAGGCGGCGGTTGACCGCCTCCAAGTCGCGCGTTCGCTGATCGACGACCGTCTCTATTCGGCGCGTATAGCCGGTACCGAGAAGCAGCAACGCGCCGAGAAGGCCAGTGCTGATCACGCCGGCCACGAGCACCGCCCAGCTCTGCCATCCGCGGTGCCGTTCCAGATAGAAGGCTGTCGGTACCGTCTCGACGCGGTATCGACGCCCGCCAAAGTCGAACGTATCCGCGTAGGATGGGCGGTCGGCTTTTGCAGAAAAGCCGCCGTAAAGGGGTTCGTCGCGACCTGTATCGACAAGGCGAACGCGAAGCATGGCAGCGACCGGGGCCAGAATGTCGGATACGAAGGTGTCCATCCGCAGCGCCACGGAGACGACACCCGGTCCGTTGGAGCCATCCTGGACGGCAAAAATAATCAAAATGCCGGCCTGCTCCGCCTGTTCCTGGACAAGCCGTATCGGCGGCGTCGCCCTCACGGACCCGGTATTTATCGCCTCCTCCACCGCGGTCCTGCGGCCGAGCTCCGAAGCAAGATCAAACCCGACCACGGGCTCGTTGCCGTTCAATGGCTCGACATATGAGACCGGATAATAAAGCGCTCGTTCTCCGGCGTGGCGCCGTTGCCCAGAGGCATCGATCTCGCGGATCGCGAAGCCCGGCAACTCCGCCCGCTGCGCCTCCTCAAAGCCGGCGCGGTGCGGCGCATCGACCCGCGGCGCCCACTTGACCGCCTGTATGGTGGAAAACCGCTGCAACAAATTCTGGGCCAGATGCCGAAAATCTGCTCGCGAGACGGCTGCCGGCCCGCTGAAGGACCTCTCGAGCTGGGCGAGGAAGATTTCCTGCTCGGCGAGCCCGGAATGTATTTTGTCGACGATCTCCTGGGAAAGAAGGCGGAATTCGAGCAGGGCCTCATCCTGCTCCCATCTGCTGACGCGGACAAAGATCGCCACGAACAGCCCAAAAAACAACAGTATCGGTACAGCCACCGGCAATGCGCGGCTGCGCCACAACCCACGCGGTTTCCCGGCTGCGATCAGCATCAAGGGGAGCATCAGGAGGACCCCGAGGGTGTCCCCGGTCCACCAGCAAATCCAATTCGTCGCCAGATCCGGCCACTTCACCTGACCCAGGGCCGACAGCCCGGCCAACGACAAACTCGCGCTGGTTAGGCAAAAAAAAGGGGAGAGCAACAGGAAGCGCGACAGATCGCGACCGTTGTCGAGTGGGGCCGGATAGCCGATCGTGCGGCGTAACACGGTTCCGCCGAAGGCCGCTTGCAGTGTCGATGCTGCGGCAATGGCGACAGCCACCGCCAGGGGGGTCCCGTGGGACCCGTGACCCAGCGAGTAGGCAGTCCACGCGTTGAGTAGGAAAGAGCCGAGAAAGACCGAGGGCAGTGTCGCCCGCCCGGCGATCAGCATCGCCGCGACAGCAATACCCGCGGGTGGGAAGATCGGCGATGCATAGCCGGGCGGGATCGCCAGCAGCAGCGCGAGTTTGCCGCTGACCGCATAGGCGACAGTAAGCCCCAGATGGAAGAGGGACGGTGTCCGCGCTAGGAACGACCAGATGACGCGTCCAGGTCGGAGCATATGGTGACCGAATGTGCCGGCGACTCGAGCTGGGCAGCATGCACTCGCTCGTCGCCCCTCTCCAGCGCGTTTCTCCTTGTCAGCTCAAGGCGATCGCGAAGCCGCGCTGGACTCCCGGCCGGGCCATCATTGTCTCATACCAGCGCTCGACATTCGGGAAGTCGGCGAGATCGACCTGATGGCGCTCGTGCCGCCACGCCCAGCCGAGGATTGCGAAATCAGCGATCGAAATATCGCCGCCGGCAAACTCGACTTCGCCCAGCCGCTTGTCGAGCACGCCGTACAGCCGGCGCGTCTCTTTTGAGTAGCGCTCAAGGCCATAGCGCCGGTCCTGCTCGTTGGCGACTTGCAAGAAGTGGTGCACTTGGCCTGGCATCGGACCAAAGCCGCCCATCTGCCACATCAGCCATTCGAGCACCGGTACTTGGCGGCGCAAATCCGCGGGCCAGAACTTGCCGGTCTTCTCGCCGAGGTAGATCAGGATGGCGCCCGATTCGAAGATGCTGAGCGGCTCGCTGCCCGGCCCCTCGGCATCGACGATCGCGGGAATCTTGCTGTTGGGGCTGATTTTGACGAAAGCGGGGGCGAATTGCTCGCCCTTGGAGATGTTGACCGTCTTCACGGTGTACGGCAGGCCCATCTCTTCGAGGGCCACGCTGATCTTGCGGCCGTTCGGGGTGTTCCAGGTGTGAAGTTCGATGCTCATCTTTGACCGGCCTTTCTTACGACAAATCATTTGGGGGTAACGCCTCCCCTCAGGATTACCGCGATCGCGCTGGGCTTCAAGCGGCAATCGCTTGCGCGAGGGGGCGAGTAAGCCGGAATGTCACGGCCTAACGCAGTCGAAGAACGCGACGTTCTGGTCGGCCTCGAGGAACCGCGGCACCCGCTCGTATTGCGCGCAATGCTGTTTGGCTACGAGGGTCGCATCGTCGATCCCGCCGTAATAGCCGACCTGGGCAGTGCTTGCATCGCCCTGGAGCAGAAAAGGCTTCGGCCCCGTGCAGGCGCAGACCAGCGGGCCGAGGAAAAATGTAAGAGAAATTAGCCGCGCGGCGTGGCGGTTAGAGGTGGTCAGTCCGAGGCGGCGTCTATCAAAGACTCGATCAGCTGAACGGGATGGAGCAGCGAGGGCGTGTTTTGCTCCTCGGCATTCGGCGCGAGACTGAGCGTCTGGTCGATAGCGAAGCTGACCATCGCCACGGTGGCAAAGACGATTGCCATCGTCCATGCGGAAAATGCTCCGCCTCGCCTGCTGCCGTAGGCAAACGGGTCGCGAAGCTGCGATCTCGGGCTCATGACGGTCCCTCTGTGCCAGCCGTCGCACGCTCTCTCCCTTTACGATAGGCGGGGCACTTCCCGGCCGTCCCCGCCTGCTGCCGATGACAGCTATTCCGCATGCGAATAGCTGCTGGATTTCGGCACGGGCAGCCCGGCTTTTGCCGCAAAATCGCGCCCGCGCTCGATGTAATCCCGATAATGACCGTAGCTCGGAGCCGCCGGCGACAGCAGGACAACACCCCCCGGCGGCGTCACTTGCCGCGCGTACGCGACGGCATCCTCCATGGACTGGGCACGATGGATTTTGCACGCGACATCGTCCCGCCGGCCCGCGACGACCCGCGCCAGCGAATAAATCCGCTCTCCGCTGTTGCCGAAGCAGATGACAGCCTTTGCGGCGCCTGCGACGGCCTTTTCGACGAGCTTGGCGTAATCGATACCGCGGTCGTGCCCGCCAAGGATGACCGTTATGTCGCGCCCCGCGTAGACCGCTAAGGCCGCAAGCGTCGACTCCGGGATTGTGGAGATGCTGTCGTCGACAAACAGGACGCCTGCGATCTCACCCAGCTCTTGCTGTCGGTGCGGCAATCCGCGGAACCCGCTGGCCGCCTCGAGGGCCGCCGCCGGATCGAGATCGAGCGACGTCGCTACCGCCAGTGCCGCGCACAAATTTGACCGGTTGTGGGGTCGCGCGAGATAGGGATTGCGCACTTGCCCGATTACCGTTCCGCCATCCAAGATCTCGCTGCCGCAGCAATGAATCCCGTGTTCGTCCTCGAAAAAATCTTGTCGTGCCGGCGAGCGGGCGGCGAACCGCGCCACCGTCTCGGCCGTGGCGCGGTGAATGATGCGGCGGTGGCCGCGGTGCAACAGGTTGATTTTGTCGCGAAAATAATTCTCGACCGAGAGATGCCAGTCGATGTGCTCCGGATAGAGCGAGGTCAGCACCGCGACATCGCATAGTCCGTCAAAATCTGAAGCCTGATAGCTGGAGACTTCGATCACCGCGATATCGGCGGTCGCGCGGTCGATCCCGGTAATCGGGATGCCGATGTTCCCGACCAGCGCCACCCGTCGGCCGAGCTTTGCCAATATATGAGCAATCAGCGAAGCCGTCGTGCTCTTCCCCTTGGTCCCGGTCACGCAGATCGTCGTGACCTCTGGCCGTTCGGCAAACCACAGGTTCAAAAGCGATGTGACGTGTATGCCTGTTGCCCGGGCGGCTTGGATTTCGCGTCGGTAGAGGCTGACGCCGGGTGATTTGACGATGATATGGACTTTGTCGAGAGCGCCTGCGATCCGGTCTGCCCCGAAGGCGTATTCAATGCCACCGCCGAGCCCGTCCGGCGCTCGTCCGGCGGCCGCGTCGTCCAACACCAGGAGAGGCAGGCTCGGATGGCGTTGTCGCAGAAATGCGATCGCCGCTCGGCCCTCGCGGCCGAGCCCCCAGACTGCGACGCGTTTTGTCCCGATGTCAGCCGCGCGCATCGAGCAAGGCCAAATACGACGCCGGCACCCGGTGCGGGTGCCTGACCTCGAAGAGCGCCCGATATTCGGCCGGGCTGCAATCCCGCAACGGGGGAAATTCATCGACCAGCCGCCGCACCACCCTGTCGTCGCGCCAGTCTAGATGGCCGGCGAGGTAGGACATCACGCCGGCGCTTTCGGAAGTTTCTCCGACGCATTCAAAGGGCTTGTTTGCGCGCAAGCCGCACAATTCGGCATAGCCGTCGACTTGGGTTTCATCGTCCAGAAGGTTACAGCCGAAAATTTCGATCAGATCCGGCTTTGCGACGAACGGCGAAAGCGCCAGAAAAACGAACCGGCATTTCGGACAATCGCAGCACCAGTGGCGCCCGCGCGCCTCGTGCGCTTGCCGGAATGCCGTATTGCAGCTTCTGAAGCTGTCAAAATACGCCGGGTATTTCGCGAACCTCCGGGCGATCTCGATTTCCGACAACGGCCGCAACAGCGAAAAATAGCTGATGCTCGGCGAAATGAAACGTTCGACATATTGGGCGAAATCCTGCTCGAACTCGAAGGATTTGCTGTACTGGTGGTTGATCTCGACGCCATCGAGGCTGAGATTTGCGGCGCTGGCGGAGTGCTCGTTCGACATCGCAACGGCATTGCAGCCAAACATCACGGCAGCGGCCAAGGCTATGGCGCTCAAGATCCCGGTAATCGGAACATGTCCGTTCAGCGCGCCGGCTTCATTGAGCTTCAACAGGCCGGCGTCCAGCCGGCGAAAGACCCTGATGAAGGGCAGTCTGGCGGCTGCAATGCAGGCAGCGATCGGTTCGGCGTCACCCAGCGAGAAGAGCACCAGCGGCTCCCCGCCCCCCCTCAAAGATTCGATCGTGACGATCGAATCTTTGCCGCCGCCGACCGGCACGCACGTCCTTTTCGGAAGCTGGACAGTTATCGGCGAGGTCGCCGGCACCGAACTCGACTGAAAGCGAAAATTGCCATGCAACGAGATGCCATTTCTGAACGCGAACTCGGCCAGACCTTTTTCATAGAATTTATGCAGAAATTCTGCCGTCCTTTCGTCGAGCGCAAAAGCCCGGCACTTTAGCACCCGCGGTATGAATGCTTTGTAATAGCTAACCCCTGACAGCAATAGGATCAGGCGAAAAATCCGGTCGAGCACCTCATTCGCCGCCGGTGAAAGCTGACGCGGGACAAAATCAAAAATCAGTTCTTCTTCGAAACGCGGGCCTTCGCGAAAGCTATAGTAGAGCGACAGGGTCGACCGCGCCGGGTCGTAGCGGTAGTCTTCGAAGACGAACTCCTCATACGCCATGCGCGGCCTCGACCAGCGCGCGGATCTCCCGCAACTTTTTGTGGTGCACGCTCCAATCGAGATTGTCGACGGTCATGGTGCGCAGGCGCGAGACGCCGTCCACCGCCGGCCCAAGGTTGACTGTCGCCTCCAGGACCGCTTTGTCGAGGGTCTCGTCCAGACAGGCGAGCAGCCGCTCGCGCCAATCGCGACGCAACGCGGCGAGCGCTCCGAGAAGAGCATAGGCGCCCCAGTTCGAGACCCCCGCCACGATCAGATGCCGTGCCGGGGTTACGCAGGCGATCGTCTCGCCATGATCGACATATTGCGCAATCACTTCGCGGGGTAGCGACCCCATTCCGATTTCGTTGCCGCCATCTCCGATCGCGATCGTCTCCCAGGGCCCGGCGGTGAAGATGTCATCGAGCGGCGCCGTATATGAGCTGATATCGAGACCTCTCATATTTCGCGGGGTGCCGTCGGCGCTGCGCCCGCAGCGCTCGATGGAGATCGCGTGCGTGATCCCGGCGGTGCGCCACATCGCGATCGTCGTGGCGACATCGGTCGCGTCGACCGGCACGGCGGAAGCTCCCGCTCCCGCCAAAGCGGCGGCGCAGGCGCTATGGCACGGCTCATCGGTGGCGAGCCGGCAGGGAATGCCAACCTCGGCAAGTCCTTTGGCGAGCAACGCTGTTCCCACCGGCCCGTCGGTCTCCGCCGCCGGCGGCGAGCCCAGCGGAACATAGAAGCCGGTGATCAATCCGACCCGGGCCACAGGCGCCGCCGCCAGGGCTGAGGCGGCGCTCCGCAAGCCACCTCTCGCGGCCTCGAACAGGGCGGTGACGTGACGCCCGACATCGACCTGGATCAGCCGCTCGATATCGTCGACGACTGTATGTGGATGCGGCACCACGGCGGGTGAAAATTGGGACCGCGGCAAGACCCTCACCCGCCTCGCTGTGCTCGGCACCCTCTCCCGCGGTGCGGGAGAGGGGCTACGATGCATTCTGCTCCAAGCCCCTCTCCTGCCGTGCGTCGCCGTGCGGGAGAGGGGGGACCAAGCCCGCAGGGCTTGGTGGGTGAGGGTGACACCACTCGCCAGCAAGTTGCGATCATTTTCTCGGGAAAGGGACAGCATGGCGGTGGATGACTGCACTCGTTGCCGACATCAGCGGCTCTACAAGCTCGCTAATTTCGAGTTGATAAGATCGGTGATCAGCATCGAGCCCGGCGCGTGGGTGATGCAGAACTCCGGCCTGACCTGGGCAATGACCGCTTGCGGAGTGACGCCGCAGGCCCAGAACACTGGCAGCTCGTCGGTTTCGACCGGCACGGCGTCGCCGTAATCGGGTTTCGTCAGATCGGTGATGCCGATCGCCGCCGGCAACCCGATATGCACCGGCGCGCCGTGCACCGACGGAAAGCGCGAGGTGATCTGGATCGCGCGAATTGCATCGCTCGGCTTCAAGGGCCGCATCGAGACGACGAGCGGACCGGCGAACGGCCCCGCCGGCTGGCATTGGATATTGGTCCGGTACATCGGCACATTCGAGCCGCAGGTCATATGGCGCAGCTCGATCCCGTCCTCAACGAGCGCATGCTCAAAGGAAAACGAGCAGCCAAGCGCAAAGCTGACGAGATCGTCGCGCCAGACATGCGAGACCTCCGGCGGCTCTTCGATCAATTCGCCGCCGCGCCAGACGCGATAGCGCGGCAGGTCGGTGCGGATGTCGAGATCCTCGCCCAAACCCGGCAGGCGCGGATCACCCGGCTCGGAAACGGCGAGCACCGGACAGGGTTTCGGATTGGCCTGCGCGAACCTCAGGAAATCGTGGGCCAGCGCCTTCGGCAGAATCACCAGATTCGCCTGGACGTTGCCGGGGGCCAGCCCCGCCGTTGGCCCCGAGAAATTACCCATTCGAATCCGCAATCGTTCCCGCGCCCCGGCTGCGACGGCTTGATCAAACAATTCGACCATCACACGATCCCCATCCCGCGCCTGCAATTCTACAGCCCATAGAGTTCATCCGCCAACCCGCGCCGGCGGGTCACGTACTGGTGGCGGCGGTGGGTCCACCGGCGGCACCGGTGCCGGATCCGGCGGCTCGATGACGGGCGGCGGCCGATCAGGGTCGGGCGGCGGCTCGGGCGGTGACCCCGGCGGCGGGTGCGGCGTTGGTCCCTGGGTCAGCTTATCAGAAATCGGTGCACCGCCCGTTGTATTCCCAGTCACCGTAGCGGGTCGGCTCGGGCCCCTTCGGGCCGCCGATCTCGCGTGGTTGCGGAGACTGCGGTTGCGCCGCTTCGGGGAGAGTGGCAGGGCGAGGCTCGGTGATGTTGCGCAATTTTTCCTTCATGTACCGAATATGGGAGGAAATGTCGTAGCCTCAACCGGCGCTCCGTCCGTGCGATTTTGGAGAAGAAAATGGGTCGTCCGCTCGAAGGAATGCTGGTGGTGTCGGTCGAGCAGGCGGTCGCCGCACCGCTGTGCTCTTGCCGTCTTGCCGATGCCGGCGCACGGGTCATCAAGATCGAGCGGCCGGAAGGAGATTTTGCGCGCGGCTACGACCGTGCCGCCCGCGGCCAGAGCAGCTATTTCGTATGGCTCAACCGCGGCAAGGAATCCGTCGTTCTCGATATCAAAAACCCGCACGACCACGATCTCCTCGCGCGGCTGATCTCCCGCGCCGACGTCCTCGTGCAGAACCTGATGCCGGGCGCTATGGCCCGCGCCGGCTTCGATCTCGAAGAGCTCCGGCGGCGCCATCCGCGGCTCGTGATCTGCTCGATCTCCGGCTATGGCGAGAGCGGCCCCTACCGCAACATGAAGTCGTACGACATGCTGATCCAGGCGGAGACGGGTCTTGCCTCGCTGACCGGGCCGGCGGAGGCGCCGGGCCGGGTTGGCGCTTCGGTGACCGACATCGCGGCCGGGCTCAACGCCTATGCCGCAATCCTCGAAGCGTTGATCGCGCAGCAGCAGACCGGGGAAGGCGCGCTGATCCGGGTATCGCTCTTCGACGCGACGGCGGAATGGATGGCGGTCCCGCTGATCCATTTCGATTACGGCGGCCGCGCGCCGGCGCGGATGGGTCTGGCGCATCCCTCGGTCGCGCCTTACGGTCTATTTGCGACCGGCGACGGCAAGGAGATCCTGATTTCCGTCCAAAACGAACGGGAATGGTACCGCTTCTGCACCGAAATCCTTGGCGATGCCGCCCTCGCCGAGGACCCGCGCTTCAGCGACAACAACAGGCGGGTCGCGCACCGCGCAGAAGTCGAGGCGCGGGTCGCCGCGGAGTTCGCCCGCCATTCGCGCAGCGCGCTCGCCGAGCGCCTGAAAGCCGCCGAGATCGCCTTCGGCAACTTCAATACGGTCGCGGATTTCTCGACCCATCCGCATCTGCGGCGCATCGCGGTCGAGACGCCGGAGGGCGCCGTGCAGCTGCCCGCCGCGCCGGCTTTATTCGAGGATGCGCGGCAACCCGGCCGGGTTCCGGCCCTCGGCGAGCACACGGCGGCGGTGCGCGCCGAGTTTGCGCAATGAGCGCCGCCTATCTCGCCGCGGCGATCGTGTTGGAGATCTGCGGGACGACCTCGCTAAAGCTCTCGGACGGGTTCACCCGGATCGCGCCGTCGGGCGCGGTCGTCCTCTGCTATGTGGCGAGCTTTGCGCTGTTGTCTTTGGCGCTGCGCGGGATCGAGCTGTCGATCGCCTATGCTGTGTGGTCGGGGGTCGGAACGGCGGTTGTGGCGGCGATCGGCATCGTCTGGTTCGGCGAGAGCGCCGGAGCCTGGAAACTGCTGTGTCTGGCGCTGATCGTGCTCGGGGTCGCGGGGCTCCACCTCTCCGAGGGCGTTTCGTGATCGGTTACTGGGCCAGCAGCGCGGCGCAGCCGAGAAATGCCGGCAGCGGATGCGTCACCACAAAGGTTGGGATTGTCTCGAGATAACTACGAAAACGGCCCTTCGCCTCGAAGCGCTCGCGAAAGGGCGAACCGAGGAACATCTGGCCGAGCTTGGGGAGGATCCCGCCGCCGATATAGACGCCGCCGCGCGCGCCGAGCGTCAGCGCCAAGTTGCCCGCCATCGTTCCGAGCATCGCGCAGAACATTATCGTCGTCTCGACACACAGTGGGTCCTCGGCGCGGATCGCCAAATCGGTGATCTGCGCCGCCGTATACCCCTTAGCCGGCACGCCATCGATGACTGCAAGAATGTTGTAAAGATTGACGAGCCCGGGGCCCGACAAGGCTCGCTCGGCCGAAACGTGATCGAAATGCCGGCGCATCCGATCGAGCACGGCGCTCTCGCGATCGGTGGCGGGCGCCATCGTGGCATGCCCGCCTTCGCCGGTCAGCGCGATCCAGCCTGTTCCGGACGGTACCAGTCCGGAGACGCCGAGTCCCGATCCGGGGCCGAGCACGCCGATCGGCGCGCCAGCGACCGCATTCCCGCCGCCGACCGCCTGCCGATCCTCCGGGGCGAGACGCGGGAGGGCCAGCGCCAGCGCGGTGAAATCGTTGATCACCTCGAGCCGTTCGAAGGCGAACCGCGCCTTCAATTCCAGCACCGAAAAGTTCCAGGGATGATTGGTCATCGCGACGCGGTCGCCGGTGATCGGCGAGGCGATTGCAATCGCTCCCTGTCGCGGCATCGGCAACGGCCCGCGCCCCACGAGAAAGGCAGCGAGCGCGTCATCTATTGTCGGATATTCTTCGTCGGCGAGCGTGCGCGAATGCAGCAGCTTGGCGTCCGGTGAAACCAAGCCAAAGCGGGCATGGGTCGCGCCGATGTCGCCGACCAGCCAGGTCGTAGTCTCGCTCGGCGCGGACGTCACCGTCCCCCGCCGGTCGCCGACAGGGCGCGCACAAAGCTCTCGCGCCACGCTGTTATGTCGTTGCGTTCGAGGATCTTCATCATCGCGGTCCAGCGCTCCTTGCGCTCGCCGAGCGGCATGTCGAGCCCCTGCAGGATGGCCTCGGCCATTCCCTCGACATCGAAGGGATTGACGATCACCGCCTCCCCGAGCTCGCGCGCCGCTCCAGCGAAACAGGACAATAGCAGAACCCCGGGATCGTCGGCAGATTGCGAGGCAACATATTCCTTGGCTACCAAATTCATGCCGTCGCGCAACGGCGTGACCAGCCCGATCCGGCTCGCCCGGAAAAACCCGGTCAAGATCTGGCGGCTGAAGCTTTTGTTGATGTAGCGCAGGGGCGTCCAGTCGAACTCGCCATAGCGGCTGTTGATATGGCCGGCGACCGCTGCAAGGTTCTGTCGGATTTCCTGATATTCCGGAACCTCGGAGCGTGACGGCGGTGCGATTTGGATCAGCACGGTTCGGCCGCGGGTCTCGCGGTAGGTCTCGATCAGGTGTGAATAGGCCTGAAACCTCGCTTCGAGGCCCTTCGAATAGTCGAGTCGGTCGACGCCGATCATCAGGGCGCGATCTCCCAGGCTCTGGCGCAGTCGCCGCATATGGCGAGAGCCGTCGGCGGCGGCGGCCTGCGCAGAGACGGTCGCAACGTCGATGCCGATTGGGAACACCTGCGCGCGCACGAGGCGCCCGAAGGCCCGCAGAAGGCCATGCCCCAGTTCCTCGCCGCCGGCCCAGCGCAGCAGGTAATCCCGAAACCCGTCGAGATCCGATTGAGTCTGAAAGCCGACCAGATCGTAAGCGCACAATGACCCGATCAGCTGCTGGTGGTTCGGCAGCACACGAAGCAGCTCGGCGGCCGGAAAGGGTGTGTGCAGGAAGAAGCCGATCGGCTCGGTCCGGTCCAGCTTGCGGAGCTCTTCGGCAAGCGGGATCAGATGATAGTCGTGAACCCAGATAAGGTCCTGCGGCGACAGCATCGGAGCCAGAGCGCGCGCAAACATCCGATTGACTCGCAAATAGCCGGAGAAAGCACGCCGCGAGAACTGGACAAGCGAGCTGCGAAAATGGAACAAAGGCCAGAGCACGCGATTGGCATAACCGATATAGTATTCGTCAAAGTCTCGCCGCGAGAGATCGAGGGTCGCAAAAGTTAGAGTTCCATCGGCGACGATGCCGGGATCGGTTGTTGCCGCGTCCCGAACCTCTCCGCTCCAACCGAACCAGATGCCGCCGCTCTGCTGCAGGGCGGCTCGTATCGCGACTGCCAGTCCTCCCGAGTCGGGCCTTGCACCGGCGGTCGGCGTTACGCGATTGGAAACCACCACCAATCGCCGGTTCACCGCATTGCCGCGAGCGGATACCGCGTCTGCCAACCGTGGTTTTCTGGCTGCGTCGTCCCAACCGGCTAGAACAAAATCGCCTTCGGTCATTTCGGCCTCGCCGCAAAATGCGCCGGCTAAACGCCGGACCCTTGGATTATGTTCCGGTCGCGGTCATTCGACCGAGAGATTTTTAACCTTGACGATGCTCAAGGCAAGCCGCTTCTCGCGAGCCACGCTAGCACCGCTTCGACCGCAGGCAGGCGGTAATTTGCTGCTGTCGCGCAGGGAGAACCGACCCGGACCGCGATGCCGCCGCGCCGTCCAATTTCGGCGAAGCCATCCTCGTCCGTCGTGTCGTCACCGACAAAGACGGGCCGGCGTCCGACGAAAGGCAGCTCCGCCAGGAAGGCGGCGATGGCCCGCCCTTTGTTCACGCTGCGGGGCTGGAATTCGACCACCATCTTGCCCGTGATCAGGCGCAATAACGAAGCCGCCGGGCGATGGAGCTCCTCGGCCAGCACGCGGATTTCCGCCTCGCGTTGCGGCGCCGCGCGGTAATGCAGCGCGAGCGTCCCCCCTTTATCCTCGAATGTGAGGCCGCTTCCATCCGCTGCCAGCGCGGCAAGCTTTGGCCGCAGGCGATCGAGCGCCGTCGCGCTGGCACTGTCGAGGACGCAATCGAGAACGCCGTCGGCGCGGCGGCGTTCGAGCCCGTGCAAGCCTGCTGCGGCGCCTTGCCACGGCTGGAACAGCCGGTCGAGTTGGGCCAGCGGGCGGCCGCTGATCAGCGCAAGGGCTGCCTCGCGCTGCGCCGAAAGACGCGCGATCAGCAACGGCAAGCCGCGGGGCACTTGGACGAGTTCCGGACGGGGAGCGATCTCGAGCAGCGTGCCGTCGACGTCGAGGAATACAGCCGATTGTGGATCGAGCGGCGGCGGCGCCGGCGATTCGCCAACCGTCAGAGGAACGTCTTTGTGCGTTGCACATTTCCCCGCCGCGGGGTATGCGCTAAATGCCTGATCTGCCCGCGATTCTTCAACCATGCCAATGCGTTTCGAAAAAGAGGCTTGACTCCGCGGCGCAAAGCCCTAAATTGTGCAGTGCGGTAACGATCGCCGGTTGTGGTCTTACCGTACGTCTTCTAGGCGTTTCCTCCCTAAACTTGGGCTGCGGTCAAGCTGCAGCCCATTTTTTTGCCCGCGGTGATCCCCTCGGGGGAGGAGGCCGGATCGAATTTGCGGTCCGAGCCGATCAGTGCATCGGGCTCGATGTCGGGCAGTGCCGCAATCTCGCGGTAGATCGGCGCGAAATCGGGCCGGGTCGCATCGAACAGCTGCCCGAAATCGTCGATGACGAAATAGGTCTGCTGGAACTCGTCGATGCGGTAGCGGGTAAGCATTACGCGCCGCAAATCGAAACGAACCCTGTTTGGCCGGGGGTCCTCGAGACAATAAACCGACTCCCCGGCGGAGGACAGGATACCCGAGCCATAGATGCGCAGGCCCTCGCGTGTGGCGATCAGCCCGAACTCGACGGTATACCAGTAGAGCCGCGCCAGATGCTGCAGGTGGCCCAGCCCCAAGGCCTTCAGCCCGCCTTCCCCATAGGCCTGCATGTAGTCGGCGAAGACCGGGTTCATCAACATCGGCACATGACCGCAGACGTCGTGGAAAATGTCGGGCTCCTGGAGGTAATCGAGCTGGTCGCGGCACCGGATGAAGCAGGTCGACGGAAAGCAGCGGCGGGCGAGATAGGCGAAGAAGACATCGTCGGGAACCAGGCCGGGCACCGCGACGATCCGCCACCCGGTCGTGGC
>Ga0209040_10000839_pt1 | contig 23832 bp, 20 predicted proteins | sample BogFormECP12_OM3_FD_188240 | JGI IMG/M metagenome (GOLD analysis project Ga0209040, IMG submission 188240) | Bog forest soil microbial communities from Calvert Island, British Columbia, Canada - ECP12_OM3 (SPAdes) (version 2) | ecosystem: Environmental > Aquatic > Freshwater > Wetlands > Bog ... | reverse complement strand
TCAACAAAGGCGCCAAGGTCGTCGCCGACCGTGCCGAGGTCTTTCGTACCGCCGACATCGTCTTACAGGTGCTGTGCTACGGCTCCAACGATTCGACTGGCCAGGCCGATCTGCCGCTGCTTCGCAAGGGCCAGGCCCTGATTGGGTTCCTGCGGCCCCTCGGCGATATTCAGACGGGGCAAGCGATTGCGGCCACCGGGGCCACATCGTTCTCCGTCGAGTTGATGCCCCGCATCACGCGGGCCCAGAACATGGATGCGCTCTCCTCGATGAGCACCATCGCCGGGTACAAGGCGGTTGTGATCGCCGCCGACGCGCTGCCCCGCATCTTTCCCATGCTGACCACGGCTGCTGGCACCATCACGCCTTCGCGAGTTCTGGTGATTGGCGCCGGTGTCGCAGGCTTGCAGGCCATCGCGACCGCACGCAGATTGGGTGCGGTAGTTTCAGCTTACGATTTACGGCCCGCGGTGAAAGAGCAAGTGCAGAGCCTGGGCGGCAGGTTTGTAGAGCTGGCGATCGAAGCCACCGACGCACAGGATGCGGGCGGCTATGCCAAGGCCCAGGACGAAGCCTTCTACCAGAAGCAGCGCGAACTGCTGGGACGGGTTGTCGCCGAGAGCGATGTGGTGATCACCACTGCGGTGGTTCCTGGCAAGAAGTCGCCGGTGCTGGTGACCAAGGAAATGGTGGCCGCGATGGCGCACGGCTCCGTGATCGTAGACCTCGCGGCGGAGCGCGGGGGGAACTGCGAACTGACCCGGACCGGAGAGAAAGTCGTCGAACACGGAGTGACGATCTTCGGAGCCATCAACGTCGCCAGCACCGTGCCCTATCATGCCAGCCAGATGTACAGCAAGAACCTCACGAATTTCCTGTTGCACATGGTCAAGGATGGAAAACTCCAACTCAACCTGGAGGACGAGATCACCCGCAGCACCATGGTCACCCAGGGAGGCGAAATCGTGAACTCGCGCGTGCGCGAGTTCTATAACCTGCCGGCGCTGCAATTGCAATCCAAGGAAGCGAGCTCATGAACAAAGCGGACCTGATTAACAGCCTTTACGTTTTTATGCTGGCGGCGTTCATCGGATTTGAGGTGATTCGCCGCGTTTCACCCTTGCTCCACACGCCGTTGATGTCGCTGACCAACGCGCTCGACGCCATCGCCGTGGTGGGAGCCATCATTCTGGCCGGCGAACACAAAAGCACACTCGCGACCGTGCTGGGCACCATCGCTATCGTCGCCGCCACCAGCAACGCTGTGGGCGGCTTCATCATTACCGATCGCATGCTCAAGATGTTCAAATCCAGCCGGACGCAGAAACCATGATCCCAGGTACTGAACTCGTCATCGAGATCACCTACTTCATTGCGGCCGCGCTGTTTATCCTGGCGCTCAAGTGGCTGAGTTCGCCGACTACTGCGCGGCACGGCGTTTGGGCAGGCGAAGTAGGCATGGTGCTGGCCGTTGCCGGCACGCTGCTGTACCACGGCATCGTGGACTACAAGTGGATCGCCGTCGCACTCGTTCTGGGCACTATCATCGGCGTTCCGCTCGGCAATGTGGGGATGACAGCGGTCCCGCAGCGGACGGCCCTGAGCCATGCCTTCGGTGCGCTGTGCGTAACCCTGGTGGGAACGGCGGAGTTCTATCTGCGCGCGCCCAACATTCAGCCGTTCATGATGTCGGTGCTCTCGCTGGAGGTAATCCTGGGCGGCCTGACGGTCACGGGCAGCCTGATGGCCGCGGGTAAGCTACAGGAGATCCTGCCGCAGCGGCCCATCACCTACAAGGGGCAGAATCTCGTCAATCTCGTGGTGCTGGCTATCGCCGTAGGCATTGCCGCATATCTCGTTCACGATCCCTCTGCCATGCACCTGTATCCCATTATGGTCGGGATTGCGCTGGTCTTTGGAGTGATGCTGATTGTTCCCATCGGCGGCGCCGATATGCCGACGGTGATCTCGCTGTTGAACTCCTACGCGGGACTTTCCGCTGCCGCAATGGGATTCGTTCTGAACAACAAGCTCCTAATCGTGGCGGGCGCCCTTGATGGCGCTTCCGGCTTCATCCTGTCGGTCAACATGTCAAAGGCCATGAACCGCTCCTTCACCAACGTCCTGTTTGGCGCGTTCGGGCAGGTGCAGGCTGCGGCTGCCGGGACGGAGACCGAGGCGCGAAGCGTGCGCAGCGCAACTCCGGAAGAGGCGGCGGCCATTCTTTCTGCGGCCAACAAAGTCGTCATCGTTCCCGGCTACGGCATGGCAGTGGCGCAGGCGCAGCACAAAGTGCGCGAACTCTATGATGGGCTGACCAAGCGCGGCGTGGACGTGAAGTTCGGCATCCATCCCGTTGCCGGCCGCATGCCCGGACACATGAACGTCCTGCTCGCCGAGGCGGACATTCCCTACGACAAACTGCTGGACATGGACGACGTGAATGCCGACATGCCGCAAACCGACGTGGCGCTGGTGATTGGCGCCAACGACGTCACCAATCCGGCGGCTCGCAGCGACACCAGCAGCCCGATCTATGGTATGCCCATTCTCGATGTGGACAAGGCGCGCACCGTAATGGTGATCAAGCGCAGCATGAGTCCGGGATTTGCCGGAATCGACAACCCGCTCTATTACCTCGACAATAACCTGATGCTCTTCGGCGATGCGAAGGCATTCGTAGGCTCGATTGTGCGCGAGTTGAGCGGCGGCGGCGCGCACGGCTAAGGGCGCTTCCTGAATTGCTGTATTCGAGAAGCTCGGGTAGAGCGGCGCTTTCAGCGCCGCGTCAAAGCCGTTCTTTTTGATGAGGCTTTCAGCCCGCTGCGCCGCAGCGAGCTAAAAGCCTGAACTTCGGAGGCGTCCCCTGGACGCGGGCCTGAAGGCCCGCTCTACCCGAGCTTCTCAAATACTCAGCTAAGACTCTCTCTAGGAGCGGACACGGAACCCCCGACCGCAGGTTCTCGTATCATTAGGCAGGAGGACCTTATGCTTACTTTTCTCCTGTGGTGCGTGCTTCTAATTTTCTGCTGGCCGCTGGCGCTGGTTGTGCTGGTGCTCTATCCCTTAGTGTGGCTGGTGCTGCTGCCGTTTCGCATCCTGGGCTTTGCTGTGGAAGGTGTGCTGGAGTTGCTGAAGGCCATTATTCTCTTGCCGGCCCGAATCCTACGCGGACCCAGCCGCGCCTGGTAGCAGTTCCCTCCCCGCAAATGAAAAAGACCCGGGGCGCTCCCATCCGGGTCTTCTCCTCGCGTCGGGTTGTAACTACTTCATCGCGACAACCACGAGTTCAGGTTGAGGTGCGTTGTTGCCGGCGAGCTTTATCTCGTGCTCGCGCTTCGATTCGGGGAACGCGATGCCTCGATTGTGCTGTCCATCCCAAATCTCCGCCAGGAAATACTGGTCACCGTATTTGCGAAATACCAGCTTCGCATGCGGGGTTCCGGCGTTCGGCGAGGCCTCCACCTGCATAGCCTCAATCACCAGCCGGGATTCTCCACTGTTCAGGTTCCGCACTGCCAGGACCTTCTCGCTGAGCGAGCTGACCTCATAGGTGCCCGCCGGCATCGCCTTCTGGTCCAGGTTGAAGTCGAAGGATACATTTGCCCTCGCGCGGGCCTTGCTTTGGGCCTGGATCATTGGTGCGCCGACGATCAAAGCCAATGCCAGGATCAGGAGGGCCCCGTAGCTGTTGTTGTGTTTCATAACGTCTCCTTGGGGGCTCCTTATGCGGAACCCATTTTGAATTTATCTACAGCTAAACTCCTTTGGGCTTCTTTTGCTTTTAGGCGCTTGCTGTGACACCGTGATGTATTGCAAGACGCGTGCCAACCCGCACTGCTGGCTCGCTCGACTTGACTTCTCCTTTGTTTGCAAGGTCATACTGCGATGGGCGCCCTGCTCGAATTCATCGCGTGTTCATGTAACTGCTCGGCAGGCTATCCGAACGGATATGGGCGACTATCTGTTCCGTTAGTTTGCCGATTAATAGTCGCAAATTTTGCAGAGTCGGGGCTAAACTAGCAATCGCGGAGGCATTCGTGGAATCGGTGGACTCCAGAGTGGTCGTGATCTCCGGGCCGTCGAAGGGCTCGATCGTGCGGTTGACCGCTTCCCAGGTTAGCGTGGGTCGCGATCCTTCCAATCACCTCTGCCTGCCGGATCGTGCTGTGTCTCGCAAACATTTCTCCATCAGCGCGACCGACGCCGGCTTCCATCTTGTGGACCTCGACAGTCACAACGGGACCTTCGTCAACGGCATACCCGTACGGCGAAAGTTACTGGGGCACGGGGACATGATCCGGGTCGGGCAGTGCGAGTTGGTCTTTCTCATCACCGAAGACGAGCACCTGGTTTCTCGCATGGTGCAATTTAACGAGGAAACTGTGGCCGACGGCGGGACCACGGTCAGCACCGTAAATTTGGGTTCGGCCCCTTCCGGAACGCTGGGCACCGACGTGGGGCGGATGGCGCGCGACCTGAACGCCTTGTTCAAGATTGCCAACACCATCAACTCCATTCGCGAGGTCGAGCCGCTGCAACGCCGCCTGCTGCAGCTTGTCTGCGAAGTGGTTCCGGCCCATGCCGGCGCCATCCTGACTACCGGAAACGTGAATGATGAGCCATCTTCCACTTCCAGTTGGGACCGGAAGTCGGGCGAGGCGGCGCACCTGAATATCCGGCGCGATTTGGTGCAGCGCGCGTTGTGGGAACGCGCCGTGGTCCTCAGTAAGCCATCGCCGGAGTCGAAGGAAAAAGAGAGCATCCTCTGTGTGCCGCTGGTTGCGGTGGAGAGGACCGTCGGCGTGTTGTACTTCGTCACCTCGGAGGATGCCGGCGGGTTCGAAGACGACCAAGTCAACTTCGTGAGTTCGGCTGCCCAGATTGCGGCCGTCACTCTGGAAAACGTGCTGGCCCTGGAGGCATTACGCAACGAGAACCGCCGCCTGCAAGCCGAGCTCGACCTGGACGGCGCCATCGTCGGCGAAAGCAAACCCATGCGGCAGGTCCAGGAGTTCATCGGCAAGGTCGCGCACAGCGATTCCACTGTTCTCGTCCGCGGCGAGAGTGGAACCGGCAAGGAACTGGTGGCCTTTGCCATTCACCGCAACAGCCCTCGTGCCGATCAGCCCTTCGTCGCCATCAACTGTGCCGCCATCCCTGAAGCGTTGCTGGAAAGCGAACTGTTCGGCCACGAAAAGGGTTCGTTTACCGGCGCCATCGCCACCAAGAAAGGAAAGCTGGAGGTAGCCGAGAGAGGGACCGTGTTTCTCGACGAGATCGGCGAGCTCCCACCTCCGATGCAAGCGAAATTGCTCAGGGTCTTACAGGAGCGGGAATTTGAGCGCGTAGGGGGCACTCGCCCCTTAAAGTTCGAGGCCCGGGTGATCGCCGCGACCAACCGCAACCTCGAGGAAGCGATCCAGAGCGGCCATTTTCGCCAGGACCTTTACTACCGGTTGAATGTGGTTTCCACGGTCGTCCCTCCCCTGCGCGATCGGCCCGACGACATTCCTTTGCTCGCCATGTATTTCGCGGCGAAATACGCGGAGAAGTGCAAGCGCTCGTTGAAGGGCATTTCCTCGGAGGCGCGTTCCCTCCTGATGCACTATAGCTGGCCCGGTAACGTGCGGGAGCTTGAGAACGCAATCGAGCACGCCATTGTTCTGGGGCTCGACGATGAAATTGTGGTGGAAGATTTGCCAGAGGCGCTGTTGGAAACCCGCTCCGCGCAGCGCGACAGCGTGAAGTATCAGGACCGGCTCAATCAACTAAAGAAGCAAATGATTGTGGACGCGTTGCGTCAGACGAAAGGCAGTTATACGGAAGCGGCCAAATTATTGGGCCTGCACCCCAATTATCTGCACCGGCTCATCAGGAACCTCGATCTCAAGTCGGAGCTGAAAAAGGACAGCGACCCAGCGGCCAAAGCTCTTGAATAAGAGGATCAAGCCTTCAGGAAGATTTTCTTGCGGTACATCCACCAGACCGGCAGGAAACACACCGCAACGACCGCCAGTGAATAAAGCAGTGATGCGAAAGCCGGCGGTTTAATCAGGGCGAATGTGTGCTGGAACACATGTTCTTTCCACCCGAACGTTCCGCCCAGCACCTCGGAAACGACGTAAGCGACAATCGCGTTTGAGCCAAAGATGAGGAATGGCCGGGTCCACCAGCCGCGATGTAACTTGACATCGATCAACCAGTAACAGGTTGCCAGGCAAAGCAGAGCGCAGCCTGCGGTAAACAGTACATACGAACTGGTCCACAGGTTCTTGTTGATGGGGAACCAGACTCCCCAAGCCTCGCCGGCGATGATTCCAGCGACTCCGGCAGCGAGCATCCTCAGCACTTTCTGTCTCGGGTAGCGGTTGCAGCGCAGCCATTCGCCAGTGAGGACGCCGCACAGCGCCGTAGCGATCGCCGGCAACGTGCTCAGCACTCCCTCCGGATCGCGCGTGCCCTGCCAAAGGTGTCCGGACATCAGCTTGCGGTCCAGATAGGACGCGAGATTTGCGTTGGGCTGCAGCAGCCCAATCTCGTGTGTCGGAATTCCATATCCGGGCACGGGCACGAATCGCATCAGCACCCAGTAGCCGACTAGCAGCACCACAATCCACGCGAGGCGAGCCCGCGTTCCAGAATAGAGCGTGATCAGCGCCGCGGCCAGATACGCGACCGCGATGCGCTGCAGCACGCCGGGAATTCGCCATGTCGCCAGGTGGAAACCGGGAAGACCGTTGAGGAAAAGTCCTATGGCAAAGATGATCGCGCTGCGCCGGATGGCGTGCAGAACCAGATCTGTTCGCGAGTCTCCCCGGCGCAACCGCGACTCAAACGAAAACATCAGCGAAACGCCGACGATAAAAAGGAAGAACGGGAAAATAAGGTCCGTCGGCGTCCACCCGTTCCATTGTGCGTGTTTCAGCGGCCAATAAGCGGCAGGGCTGCCAGGATTATTGACCACGACCATGGCCGCGATCGTGACGCCGCGAAAAACGTCAAGCGAAATAAGCCTCTCCTGCTTCGCCGGAAGTTCGGGGACCGGCATCGCGATTTCCGGCGTTGTTTTCAGCGGGCTCCCCACGTCACCAGATTCTATCGGTTTCGCGGCAAGCTGCTGAAATGTTCTACGTAGAACAATTTCTCGCCACAGGCCCCCATATGCTATGCTGTCCGAAAATGGACACTACAATCCACGCCGAGACAAGACCGTTTGAACTGCCGTCTCCTCGAACGCCATAACCGCTTTCGGGATAACAAGATACGGCACAGCACAAGTGGGTCTACACTTGCACTAACCGAAACGCAATGGACATCGCCCGCCCCGAGATCAAACGTCAGAAGCGCCGCCGCCAGATTATCTGGTCGAGCGTCGCGCTGCTCGTGTTGATCGGGGCGACGGTGGGAATCACCCGACTCAAGCCGGCCGCGCCTGCGGTTGATCGAAGCACGATTTGGACCGACACCGTGAAGCGAGGCCCCATGCTGCGGCAGGTGCGGGGTCTGGGTTCCCTGATTCCCAGCCACGAAGACGTTCGCCAGATTCCTGCCGAGACCGAAGCCACTGTGATCCGCATTGTCAAGCTTCCCGGCTCGCAGGTCGAGCCCGACACAGTCCTGGTCGAGATGAGCAATCCGCAACTGGAGCAGGAAGCGCTCGACGCCCAACTGCAAGTGAAAGCGGCCCAGGCCGAGTACCAGAGCCTGAAGGTGAAGCTCGCCAGCGATCTGATGACTCAGAAGGCGGGGGCAGCCACCGTCAATGCCGAATACGGCGAAGCGCAGCGCCAGGCGCAGACCGACCAAGCTCTGTATGATCTCGGCGTCATCTCCGGTCTGGCGGCCAAGGCCTCCGAAGGCAAGGCCCAGGAGATGGTGACCCGCAACAAGATTGAAGACCAGCGGCTGGATATCAATGAGAAGGCCATCGCCTCGCAATTGGCCGTGCCGCAGGCCAAGGTCGAACAGATGAAGGCCCTAGCCGACCTGAAGCAGCAGCAGTTGCAGCGACTGAAGGTGAAGGCCGGGGTTGCCGGGGTGCTGGTGGATCTGCCATTGCAGGTGGGGCAGCATGTTCTGCCGGGCACGGAGTTGGCGAAGATCGTACAGCCGAACCACCTGATGGCAGAGCTTAAGATTCCCGAAACCCAGGCGCGCGATGTGCAGATTGGTGAGCCTGCTTCCATCGACACGCACAACGGAGTAATCGCCGGCGAGGTAAGCCGCGTCGATCCCGGCGTGCAGAACGGAACGGTCACGGTTGACGTGAAGCTGAAGGGCGAACTGCCCAAAGGAGCACGTCCTGATCTGAGTGTCGATGGGACCATCGACCTGGAGAAGTTGGATAACGTGCTCTATGTGGGGCGCCCGGCATTCGGGCAGGAAAGCAGCACCATCTCGATGTTCAAGCTCGATCCCGCGGGCAGTGCCGCCACGCGGACGCAAGTAAAGACCGGACGCGCCTCGGTAAACCTCATCCAGATCGACTCCGGACTTAAAGAAGGTGACACGGTCATTCTTTCGGACATGTCACGGTGGGACAATACCGACCGGGTGCGGCTGGAGTAAGGCGCTGTTCGCTGTTCGCTTTTCGCCAGATAAACAGCGGGTGAAATTAGCGAGGAGCGAAGGGCGAATAGCGAATAGCGGATTCGACGCAGATTGGACCAAACTTATGAGCGAAGCAGCAGCGCCGTTAATCGAAATCGAGAATCTCACCAAAGTCTTCTACACCGATGAAGTTGAGACGCACGCTCTCGCGGGCGTCCATCTCAAGATAAGCAAGGGCGAATACGTCGCCATGTCCGGTCCCTCAGGTTGCGGCAAGTCAACGCTGTTGTCCATCATTGGGCTGCTCGACACGCCCACTGAGGGCGCTTATAAACTCAATGGGCAGCCGGTTGCGAACCTGGATTTTGCCGATCGTGCACGCATCCGTAATCGCGAGATCGGATTCATCTTTCAGAGCTTCAACCTCATTGGCGATCTCACCGTGTACGAGAACGTCGAGCTGCCACTGACCTATCGCGACGGGATGCCGTCCCCCGAGCGCAAGCGCCGGGTGATCGAGTCACTGGAGCGTGTGGGCATGGCGCATCGTCTGCGCCACTATCCCTCGCAGCTCTCCGGCGGCCAGCAGCAGCGTGTGGCCGTGGCGCGAGCGCTGGCGGGATCGCCTTCCATCCTGCTGGCGGACGAGCCCACCGGCAATCTTGATTCGCACAACGGTGAAGCTGTGATGGAGCTATTGCAGCAACTGCACCGCGAGGGCGCGACCATTTGCATGGTGACGCACGACCCGCGTTTCGCCGCGCACGCGCAGCGCGAAGTACACCTGTTCGACGGCAAAGTTGTGGCCGAAGAAGAACTACACAGGCTGATGCAGGAAACGCAATAGTAACTAGCAGCTAGTAGTTGGCAGTTAGGGAAGGTCTGATTAAGTCAGTTGGGAGTCCCTCAGGGGCTAAAGCCCGGCCTAATATCAGGTATTTACGGACGGCCTGAAGGCCGTCCCCTTCGGAGAAATAAACTTAATCAGAGGTTCCTTAGTAATTGGTAATTGGTAATTGGTAGTTGTAATTAGCAGCTAGCAACTAGCAGGCAGTAGGGGCAGTAGGGGCAGTAGAGTTTGCACCACGAAGAACCAGCGCCGTAGGCGCGGCTCAGTTTAGCCCAGCACGGAGCCGAAGGCGGAGTGCTGGGTAGACGGGAAAAATGAATCCGAGTCCCGTCAGGGACGGCACGGGCTAAAGCCCGATTTATCTGGTCAACTCGGCGGCACGGCTGAAGAGGCCGCTGAAAAAGTCGAAAAAGCAGATCCCTCACCGACTAAAGTCGGTGAGGGGTGACAAAAATAAAGGACTTGCAACGGCACAGCTAAAGCTGTGCCCTTTCAAAACGCTGCTGAAACGCCTTTTTTAGCGACCTCTGAAGCCGTGCCCTGATACAACTCGCGACTTCAGACGATTTATGAGATGGCTTCCAGCGAGGATGGCACTCGAGTCTTGCAGGTAATTTGCAGTTGGTTCTTGGTAATTAGTTGTTGGTAGTTGTAGTTGCTAATTGCTAATTGCTAATGATTAATCGCTAGGTGCTAATTGCTACTATGATCCAGCTTAAGAACGTCGAACGCAGTTACAAGAGCGGAGTCGGGCAGACCTGGGTGCTGCGCCGCATTGACCTCACCATCCGGGAGGGCGAGTTCGTCACTGTCATGGGACCTTCGGGGGCCGGTAAATCGTCCTTGCTGAACGCACTGGCCCTGCTGGACGACCAGTGGACCGGTGAGTACTGGTTCGGCGAGCAATCCGTTCATCTGATGAAGCGCAAAGACCGAGCCGAACTGGCCAAGGGCAAGATCGGAATGGTTTTCCAGAGCTATCACCTGCTCGACGATCTCACCGTGCAGGAGAACCTCGATCTTCCCCTGTCTTATAAAGACGTTCCGCGCAGCCAGAGGCAGAGTATGGTAGCCGATACCCTCGACCACTTTCAGATCGTCGCCAAGAAGGACCTTTTTCCCCACCAGCTCTCCGGGGGACAGCAGCAACTGGTTGGCATCGCGCGCGCAGTCATTCACAAGCCCTCGCTGCTGCTGGCCGACGAGCCCACGGGGAACCTGCACTCCAGCCAGGCCAAGGAAATCATGGAGTTGTTCACCAAGCTGAATCACGAAGGTACGACCATCGTGCAGGTCACACATTCGGACGTCAACGCGTCGTACGGCTCGCGCGTCATCCAGTTGCAGGATGGCTGGCTGGTCGGCGACACTGCAGACGCTGCGGTCGCACCGGGCGGAGAGGCTGTCCGCTCATGAGGCCACGGCACACAGGTTCGCCGTTCCTGGCACTGCTGCTCTGCTTTCTCATATTCAATGCGGAGGCACAAACGCAGGCGCCGGCTGGGGCGCCTGAGCAGATGCCCAACGCGCCCATGCCGCAGCAGCCACCACCCTCCCAACTTTCTATACACACACCGGCTGCGCTGGCGATTCCTCATTCACGCAACCCGTTTGACGCATACGCTCCCAGCACGGTACCGGAGCCTGAGCTGGCAAATTCGCCGCGGTTGCAACGCCTGATTCGTGACGGCAAGCTCTACATCTCGTTGGCTGACGCGATCGCGCTCGCTCTGGAGGACAGTCTTGACCTCGCAATCGCTCGCTACAATCTGCCGATTGCCGATACTGACATTCAGCGCACCAAGGCGGGTGGATCATTTCGTGGCGTCAACACCGGCGTGGTGCAAGGCACGCCGGGTGGCGGCGTGGGTGGTTTCGGCACCGGCGCTCCGGGCGCGGGAGCCGGTGGCACGACGGGTGGCGCAGGCGGAGCAGGAGCGGGCGCTGCCGGCCTGGTCCAATCGACGCTTGGCATCGGCACTCCGGTACAGTCCTACGATCCCATCGTCAGTGCGAACAGCGGAGTGGAGCACCTGACCCAGCCGCTGGCCAACCTTCAGATCTACGGCGTTCCGCAATTGCACCTCAACACTACGATCGCAAATTTCAATTACTCACAGGCCTTCGCAACGGGAATGAATTTCAGTTTCGAAGTGGACAACAACCGGCAAACGACGAACAGCATTTACAGCAGCCTTACCCCGCAGTTGGGAACGTACTATCGTGTCACTTTCACCCAGCAGTTGCTGGCGGGATTCGGGACCGGCCCTAACCTGCGGTATCTGCGCATCGCTAAAAACAACAAGAAGATTTCCGACATCGCGTTCAAGACCCAGGTAATTGCCACCATCACGCAGATCGCCAACATCTATTGGGACCTGGTGAGCGCCTACGAAGGCGAGCGGGTGACCGAGCAGTCCTACGCATTCGCGCAACAGAGTCTCGGCAACGCGCAGAAGCAACTACAGCTTGAGGCTGTCCCCGCGATGGATGTGATGCGTGCCGAAGCTGAAGTCTCGCGTCGCGATCAGGACTTGACCATCGCCAAGACCAATCTGCAATTACAGGAATCGCTGCTCAAGAACGCGCTCACCAAGAACCTTGACGATCCGGTGCTGGAGTCCATGCCGGTGATTCCCACCGATCGATTGGAGCCGACGGACAATGCGCCTGCGAAACCGCTTGAGGAATTGATCACCGTGGCTTTGCAAGATCGTCCGGAACTGTCGGAGTCGCAGATTGATTTGCTGAACCGCCAGATCTCTCGCAAAGCGGCCACGAACGCATTGCTGCCAACCTTGGCGTTGGTCGGATTTTACGGCGGCACCGGTCTGGCAGGAGAATTAAATCCCTACTACTACACCAGCAATAGCACGACGTTGCCAACAGGTTTCGGGGGAGGGTTCGGCGACGCTTTCAACAATTCGTCGCCTGACTATTTTGTTGGTGTGAACCTGAACATTCCGATACGCAACCGTGTCGCCAAGGCCGACCAGTACCGCTCCGAGTTGGAATATCGTCAGGCCGAGTTGCGCATGCAGCAGTTGAAGAAACAGATCCGCATCGAAGTGCGGAACGCGCAATATGCCCTGGAGCAAGGGCGCTCGCGGGTGGCGGCAGCCAAGAAAGCCCGCGATCTCGCCGACAAGACGTTCGGCATCATGCAGAAGGAGCAGGCACTGGGCGCGGGATCGAGCTTCCAGACGCTGACCGCCCAGCGCGATCTTGCCGTTGCTGAGCTTGACCTGGTCAACGCGACCACGGCGTATCAAAAATCGAAACTTGAACTGGAGCGCGCTACCGGGACCACTCTGGAAGATAATGGCATTCAGATTCAGGATGCGGTCAATGGGACCGCTCCCTGATGGAGAACACGTTGCCGCGGACACAGGCCCAGGGAAGTCAGGAAGCTTCGCACGACGCCGCATCAGACGCCCGCGTACCTCGCAGCACGGGCCGCATTCTCGCGGCCGATGACCAGCCGCACATCCTTGAGGCCATCGAGCTATTGCTTCGCCCGGCGGGTTTCAACGTCCATACGGCAAAGTCGCCTGCGGCAGTGCGCGAGTCGCTGGCCAGCGATTTCTACGATGCCGTACTGATTGACCTGAATTACACCCGCGACACCACCTCCGGCCAGGAAGGCCTGGACCTGCTCTCCGAAATCGTCGCGCTCGACAGCAGCATACCCGTCATCGTGATGACGGCGTGGGGCAACGTAGGACTGGCCGTCGAAGCTATGCGCCGCGGCGCCCGCGACTTCATCCAGAAGCCCTGGGAGAACGAGCGCCTGCTGGCGATCCTGCGGACGCAGGTCGAGCTACATCGCGCCTTGCAGCGCACGCAGCATCTGGAAGCCGAGGCCCGGCTGTTGCGCGCCGAAGGGCGGCCGGAGTTCATCGCCACGGCGCCCTCGATGCAGCCCGTGCTCCAGACCATGGCGCGCATCGGGCCATCCGGTGCAAATGTACTTGTCACCGGCGAGCATGGAACCGGCAAAGAAATCGTCGCGCAGACCTTGCACGCATTATCGCCGCGCGCCAACATGCCGCTGGTCGCGGTCAACACCGGCGCATTGCCCGAAGGCACCTTCGAGAGCGAGCTGTTCGGCCACGTGAAGGGCGCGTTCACCGATGCGCGCACCGACCGCATCGGCCGTTTCGAGTTGGCGGACAACGGCACCATTTTCCTCGACGAAATCGGAAACGTTCCCATCCGTCAGCAGGCGAAATTGCTGCGTGTGCTCGAGACCGGCGAGATCGAGCGCGTAGGTTCGTCGCGCACCAAGCGCATTGACGTTCGCGTCATCTCGGCGACCAACACCGATTTGCAAACGGCCATTACCGCGGGGAATTTTCGCGAGGACCTTCTCTTCCGTCTGAACACGGTTGAGATTCACATACCCGCCCTGCGTGAGCGCCGCGAAGACATCCCGGCGTTGGCAGCGCACTTCCTCAAACGCTATGCCACGCGCTATCGTGCTGCGGTGAACGGTTTCGCTGCGCCTGCTCTGCAGGTAATGATGCAATACGCATGGCCGGGTAATGTGCGCGAGCTTGAGCACACCCTGGAGCGGGCTGTCCTGATGTGCCACACCGAGGAAATCCAGGTTTCCGACCTCGGCCTGAACCTGCAACGTCCGCAAGGACAGAACCTCGAAGAGCTCAGTATCGAGGAGGTTGAGGGAATTCTGGTGCGCAAGGCACTGCAACGCTTTCACGGAAACGTGAGCCAGGCGGCGGAGGCGCTGGGGTTGAGTCGCGGCGCTCTGTATCGCCGAATGGAACGCTATGGTCTCTAGCTCCGGCGGCGAACCGAAGCCAGCCCGGCCTCTTCATGTAAAGTTCCGCGCCCCGAAGCTGTTGTTCGAAAAACGCATTGCCTTTCTTGCCGTGCTGGCAGCGCTGCCGGGCGTGGCCTTCGGCACGACCCTTATCTGGACCAGCACATGGACGCGCGACGTCAAGATTGTCCTCACGGGGCTGGAACTCTTTCTCTGGCTGGTGCTCACCCTGGTGCTGCTCGACGAGATTGTGCGCCCGCTGCAGACCCTCACGAGCGTTGTGGGCGCCCTCCGTGAGGAAGATTATGCCTTTCGCGCACGCGGCGCCGTTCCCAACGACGCGCTCGGCGAGCTGGCGATGGAGATCAATTCGCTCGCCGACATTCTGAGTGAACAACGCATTCAGTCCGTCGAAGCAACTGCGCTCCTGGGCCGCGTGGTGGATGAGATCGATGCCCCGCTCTTCACCTTCGATCCCGATCACATTCTGCGTCTGATGAATGCGGCCGGCGAACGGCTGCTGCAGCAGCCTTCGGCGCGGCTACTCGGCAACACAGCATCTCATCTTGGTCTCAACGCTTGTTTTGAAGCGAGGAATGAGACGCTGGTCGAGCTTCCTTACTCCACACCCAACGCGCGCTGGATGGTCCGCAGGAGCGCCTTCCGCCAGAATGGCGTGCCCCACACGCTGATCGTCCTGTCGGACGTGAGCCGTGCCCTGCGCGAACAGGAACGCAGCGCGTGGCAGCGGCTGATTCGCGTGCTCGGCCACGAGCTGAACAACTCGCTGGCGCCAATTATCTCGATCGCGGGCAGCCTTGCGTCGCGCCTACCCTTGCGCGAATTGCCGGAGGAGCAAAACGCCGACTTTCAACGCGGCTTGAATATCATCGAGTCGCGCACCGCGGCCCTCCACCGTTTTCTCCAGTCTTACCGCAGGCTGGCGCAGATGCCGTCGCCTACACTGCAGCAAGTCGAGTTGCGGCCGCTGCTGGAACGCGTTGCCCTCCTCGAGACCCGCTTGAACGTCGAAATCGCATCCGGTCCGGACCTGGCCTTGATGATCGATCCTGATCTGGTCGAACAGATGCTGATTAACCTGGTCCGCAATGCGGTAGATGCGGCGCTGGAGCAGGCGCAGTCGGCATCGGCCGGTTCTCAACTCGCCGAACCAGAGGTTTCCATGCGCTGGGAGCAGTTCGATCGCAAAGTGGCGCTGATAGTGGAAGACAACGGCATCGGGCTGCTCAATCCCGGCAACGCCTTCGTACCGTTCTATACCACCAAGCCAGGCGGCTCGGGCATCGGTCTGGTTCTCTCACAGCAGATCGCTGAGGCACATGGCGGCTCCATCGAATTGGCCAATCGGCAGGACGCGCGCGGATGCCTGGTGAAAGTTGTGCTGCCTCATGGGCTTACGTCGGGTCGGCATGAAGCGCCTGGACAAGACCATGCTTGACAATATCTGTCACTGCTTTATATTGTCAAGTATGCGCACCGCGAAGACAATTTCCATTACTCTGCCGCCCGACCTTCTGGTGAAGGCGCAGGAGCTTGCCCAGCGCGAGCACCGAACAATCAGCGAGCTGTTCCGCGAAGCTCTCCGCCGCTATATGGCGGCTGACCCGGAATGGGATGTCCTGCTCCGGCGTACCCGGGCTGCCGGAAAGGCACTGGGGGTCGCAAACGAAGCGGACGTGGAGCGCCTCTCCGATGAATTCCGCGTGGAGAACCGGCGGGCTCCGGCCCGGTGATTCGGATTGTCGCCGATACCAATATCTACATCTCGGCGCTGATGTTCGGTGGACCACCGGGCGTGTTTCTTGACCTTGCTCTCAAACGGGCGTTCCAACTGGTCACCTCTGCTGCGCTTCTCGACGAACTGGATGAAAAGCTTCGTGGCAAGTTCGCTGTGACTCTCGAAGATGCCCAGATCATCCGGGGCAGGCTTGAAAGCACGGCAAGTCTGGTTGTGCCCGGCTTTGTCCTGAGTGTCGTCGCTGACGATCCGGACGACAACCGTGTTCTGGAATGTGCTGTTGCGGGCAAGGCTGCTGTGATCGTCAGCGGCGACCGCCATCTTCTTGAACTCGGCTCGTTCGAGGACATTTCTATCATGGCCGTCCGCCAGTTTCTGGTTTCTGCAGGAATCGTAATCTGATCCTCGGTTACCGGAGCCCTCAAGCGACCTTAGTTACAGATGAGGTGCAGCCCTCCCCGGAACGCCCTCTACGGCTGCTTGGCGGGTGTCTCGGTGGCCGGCGCCGCTTCGGGAGGAGCTTCCTTTTCCATATATTTCACAATCATGGAAATCCTTCGGTTGGAGGCCTCGTCCGGCTTCTGTGGATTGCGCAGGCGCTCATCGGCGAAGCCGCGCACTTCCACTACCTGGTCTTCTCGCAGGCCGTTCTGCATCATCAGCCGGCGGCTGGAATTGGCGCGATCGGTGGAGAGTTCCCAGTTGCTGTAGTTTGCCATTCCCGTGTAGGGGCGCGAGTCGGTATGGCCTTCCATCGAAATCTTGTTGGGAAGATTGCCCAACTCATGCGCGAGTGCGATCAGCACCTCTTTGCCATAGGCGGTCGGCTCGGGCCGTCCACTTTCAAAGAAGGTGCCCTTTTCCGATTCCAGGAGCTCGATGCGCAAACCTTCCGCAGTGACTGTCATTTCAATGTGGTTCTTCAGCTTGTCGAAGTCGGCGGCCTGGCGGATTACGGTCTGCAGTTGCTCTTTGATCTTCGCCATGTTGTCTTTCGAAATCGGCAGGTTCTGGCCGGAACCCTGTTGGTTAGTGCCCACCATCTTCGCGGTGCCAGTCGGGTCCTTGAAGTATCCGCCGACCGCCACCTGGATTTGCTTGCTGGAGTTCATCAGCCAAAGAACGATGAACAGCGCCATCATCGCGGTGACAAAATCGGCATAGGCCACCTTCCAGGCGCCGCCGTGGTGTCCGCCATGACCGCCGCGGCGTTTGATGACGATAGGCTGGTTGGTTGTGGCCATGATTCAAGCCTGTCAGGACGCGGCTGCAGGTTGGGGCGCCGCCGCCGAATCGGCGGTGGGCGCAGCTTCGGTCCCGGCGGCCGCCGACACCGAACGCTTGCAGTTGGCTTCGAACTCCTGGAACGACGGACGCACGTGACCGGGAATCGCCCGGCGTCCCATCTCCGTGGCCAGAAGGGGCGACGTGCCCTTCATGAACGCGATCATGGTCACGCGCAATACATGCCAGTACTCCCGCTGTTCGTGCGCGAGTTTCGTCAAGTTTGCCGCCAGCGGACCGACGAATCCGTAGCAAAGCAGAATGCCCAGAAACGTACCCACCAGCGCTGCCGCGACCTTTTTGCCGATTTCCTCGGGAGGGCCGCCCAGCGCACTCATGGTCATCACCACTCCGAGCACAGCGGCCACAATCCCGAGTCCGGGCAAAGAATCGGCCATGGCGCTCAGCGCCGCTATCGGCAAGCTTGCCTCATGCTCATGAACGTCCATGTCGGCTTCGATCATCTGGTCAACATCGAAAGGTTCAACTCCGCCCATGATGGCCATGCGCATGGTGTCACATACGAAGTCGCGCGTCTCATGGTCTTTCAGGAAGTTTGGATAGTTGGAGAAGAACTTGCTTTCCGACGGCGCTTCGACGTCGCTCTCGACGGCAGCCGGCCCGTCATGCCGAATCTTGCCAAAAAGGTCGTACATCATTTTCAGGGCATCGAGATATCGCTGCTTGTTGAACTTCGACCCGCCGATCACCTGCATCAGACCGCTGACAACTCCCTTGAGGGTGTGCAAAGGGTTGGCGACTAGAAGGGTACCTATGGCTGCGCCGCCGATGATGAGCAGCTCCGAGGGCTGCATGAGCACGCGAATCGGCCCGTGTTCCATGAGGAACCCGCCGATGACGGCCGCGAGCACAACCAGCATTCCAATAATCGCGAACATGGGGTTCTTCCTGTGGGGCGTCGTCGTGCTGGAGGCCGTCGACGCAGGCTTCCCATATTCCTATCGGCCGTTCCAGGAAAACCTTGTGTGGAAATGAGGAGGACCCGATTGGAGCAGGCCTTCTGTCGAACCTGGTAGCTAAACCAGCGCCTTTGGACGAGGTACCTCGGGGCTAAAGCCCTCTCTCATAAACTGCCATTAACGCGGGCCTAAAGGCCCCCACTACCCGAACGACGCGACCTGGGGACTTTTTTCAGCAGCCTGTTACGGTTTGTCTGCTGCCTTGAACTCGGCCCAGGGATTGCCCTTCATGTCCTTAAGGATCGGGCGCTGCCAATTGAACTCAGGGTGCTCCTTGAGGAACTTGTCAGCGATGAAGTCTTCGCCGCAGGGATGCCCCGCCCTTGCCTGCAGTGTCATGTTGCGCGCCATCGTGCTGTCGGCAGCCTGCGCGGTTACCGCGCCCGTCGGTGCATACGGAGGTTCGGACCACACCGGTTCGGCGGTCGGAGCGCTGTCGCCGTGGCCACACAGACCTCGCCGATTGCGATCGTCCTTACCTTCGTAGGTGTCCCAGTGATCGGCGAGGAACTTCTCGCCCAGCGCAACATCAATCTGGCCCTTGTTCGGCGGCATCAGCTCCTCCCAGCGTTTGCGGCGCGCGTTGGGAGAGCTGGACATAATCTTGGGATTGAAATTGGTTTCCGCCTTGGTGAATGCGGGATCGCTGGGATAGTTGGCCCCGGCGAAGTAGCCATTCTTGGTCCGCCAGACCCGATGCATCTTCAGTCCAAGCTCGAAGCGGGCGATCTCGCCGGTATTGTTGTCCGCCAGCAGCCAGTCGTTGGCGTAGCCACCGTTGTTGCCGTCGAGCATGATCTGCACATACTCGTCGATCGAGTTGGCGTACTGCAGCGCCTTGCGAGCGCGCATGAACTCAGGCTTGCCGTTGGGATCGAACAAGGTGAAGCCGGTGATGGTGGTTTCGGTGACCATCAGGCCCGCCGAATTGATGCCAAAATCGTCGTCGCTGACGATGATGCCGGGGAATCCGTCCATCAGCATGTGATATCCCCGGGCAGGGACAATATCGAAGATGACGGTCCAGCGCTTGCCGGTAGCGTAGTCGGTCCAATTGCTGTGGGCAATCACCGGCTTGTGGTCTTTGGTCCACGAGCCGGTAGCGACGAAAGCGCTGCAGTTCCCGGGCGCTTTCAGGTCGGGCGCATTGGCACGCTTCTCCTGCCGGTTGAGCCAGGGAACGTAGTAGTCGGGTATCTCTTCCATCCCGTTCAGCGCGACGACGTCCCACAGGTCCATGGTCGAGCCGTGGGCTTTCAGTCCGTCAGCAATGCCCTGGAGTTCCTGCTGATATTCCAAGTCAATGTGGGGCCACAGAATGTTCTGCGCAGTCTGGCGGTAGAACTGCCAATCGCGCTGCGTGCGATACACGTCCTTAAATTGCACCGTCTTGAATCCGTCCTCGATTTCGAGAGCCAGCAGGTATCCATGTTGATAGCCGATGTCGGCGGGCGATCCTTCGAGGTGAACGTAAACCCAACCGTCGCGCTGGAAGCGATAGGCAGGCTTGAGGCGCGCTTCGTCCGGGTTGTTGGTATCCTGTTTGGCCGAGGCGAGTGCGTTAGAGATAAGGAATATACAAATGCCCAGCACCAAAAGACGGTGACCGCTACGCATGGAGCTTTCTCCCGAAATCAACAAACAAGAGTCCGAAGCAGCTTACCGTTTCAGGCAACGAAATAGCAACGCGGGTGAAAGTTTCTACAGTACAATGGTTCCGCTCCAGGCACGTATGCGTTTAATGCTTCGAGGGAAGAAGATGCTCCCACACTCGCACCACTGGCTGTCGGCTTCAGCTCCAAGATTCTGCGCCTCCCTTCTTCTCCTGACGTTATGCGTGGCCGGGCCACTGCACACCCAAGAGAAGCGTGACCCAGGCGGAAGCTGGAAGTTCGCGGTCTCCGGCGACTCGCGCAACTGCGGCGACATCGTGATGCCGGCCATAGCGCAAGGAGTGCGCCGCGAGGGGGCCCAGTTCTATTGGCACCTCGGAGACTACCGCGCTACTTACGTGATCGATGAGGATTATCACCAGATCCACCCCAACGCCACGCAGGCTGACTACAACAGCGATGAGTGGGACGATTTCATCAAGTACCAGTTGCAACCCTTCGGCGACCTCCCGGTTTTTCTGGAGATCGGCAATCACGAGATGGTCTCGCCCAAGGACCGAAGTCAGTATCTGGTCACATTTGCGAAGTGGTTTGATACACCGGTGTTGCAGCACCAGCGCCTGGCTGGCAACCCGAACAGCCGACTGTTGCAGACCTACTATCACTGGATCGATCGCGGAGTTGATTTTATCGGCATGGACAACTCGTCGAACGACCAGTTCGATGAAGAACAAATGAACTGGTTCAAGGAAGTTTTGCACAACGCCGCCGGCAACAAGTCTGTGCGCGCGGTCGCACTGGGTATGCATGAAGCACTGCCAGACAGCTTGTCCACCGGGCATAGCATGAATGACTCGGCGACGGAAGAAAGCAGCGGACGAGAAGTCTACGCTGAATTACTGGCTTTTCAGCGACGCACCAGAAAAAACGTGTACGTCCTGGCCAGCCATTCGCATTTTGTCATCAACAATGTGTATGCAACCGCCTGCCGTCCGAAAGACGAAGTGCTCACCGGTTGGATCGTCGGAAGCGCCGGAGCAGTGCGCTATCGCTTGCCGCGGGAGCACTCGGCCGCAACTATCGCGAAGACAGATGTCTACGGATATTTGCTGGCTACCGTCTCACCCAAAGGCACGATCGCGTTCGAGTTCAAGGAAGTCAACAAAACTGATGTCCCCGCAGAAGTAACAAACGAATTTTCTCCAACGGTCGTCGGCCTTTGTTTCGAAAAGAACAAATCAGAGTACACTCCCGTGGGCGCTGCATGCGGCACTGGCGTGACGTCAAGCGACAAGTAGCTCACCGAGTCCGCCGAACGACGCATCCAGCGAGTGGTCATCTCCTAACCACCTCCGAGCGTGAAGTTGACGTTAATCTGCGTGTCAACCTCCACGGGATCGCCGTTGAGGTAGTAAGGCTTGTAGCGCCACTGCTTTACAGCCTCGATTGCTGCCTGGGTCAGCATGGGATGGCCGCTCAGGACATGAAGATTCTGCACCGTGCCATCTTTGCCGATCACCGCCTGCAAGATCACCGTTCCCTGAATGCGGGCCTGGCGGGCGAGTGGAGGATATTGCGGTCTCACTTCGTGAACGAGAAAGCCTTGGGCCACACCCGAAGAGACGCGGACTTTCTGTATGACCGCCCTGGGCAAAGTGGCCGGAGTGTTCCGAATGACCTCGGTAATCACACTGTTCGGAACTCCATTGGGCACGCCACCAGGCACGCCGCCCGGCCCGTTAGTTGCACCGGAGGGCGGAGTTTCTTCGTCTCGAATTGGCGCGATCGTTTTCGGAATCTCCGCGGGAGGGCGAAGCACGCCATGATCCAGTTCGCTGACCGTTTCGACGGATCTGGCGATTCTAGGAGCAGCCGGCATGGCCGCTGGCGGCGGTGCCGGAGCTTCAAGAATTCTCAATAGATGCTGTTCCGGCAAGGCTTCCGTGTAAATGAACGGGAGCAGCACCAGAATTCCGGCCAGCAGCATTTGCACAGCGAAGGAAAACGCAGTCGTCCAGGGATTGCGCTGTGCCAGTTTCCCGCTGGATTCAACCAGGCTGTCTTCGAACATGACCGATGCTCCTTTGCGCTGTTTACACAGACACCGGAGTCACGGACTTAGCTCCCAGAAACGATTCGATTCGCCACTCAGCTTCTCCAGTGCAGCGTGACCGGGCCGCCCATCGGATGGCGCATGGGAGCGCCCGTCGCCTGCGATTCCAGCCGCGCCTGCTTCAGCTCGAAGTACCATTTCGCGGGGCGGTCGGCGTCGTCAATCAGCATCAGGCTGGGATTGTATTTCAGCCCTTCGGCTTGCTGGATCATGGTCACCTGGTCTTGGCGCACGAAGCGCCTGCCGAAGAACTTGGCGACCGAGGTGAGAAAAGGCACATTGCGAAAGATGTTCCATGCGCCGCAGACGTCAATGCGACATTGGTTTTCGGCGGTGGGCGTCACCGTTGTCAGGCTGGCAAACCACTTGTCGCCGCAGCGGATGATCTCATAGCGCCGGTTCGGCAAAACGAAATCGATGGTGGTTGTAATGGGCTGGCCATAGACGCCCAGCAGCTTGTACGGCGCGCTGTTGGCCGATGGCTGATGGGCGGTCATGCGAAAGCCATTTTCGATGGGCTCAAACTGTTTGGTTTTCTCATGGATGCTGCGTCGCGAGCGCCACCACCACGCGTTATGCACGAACGGACCGTGCGCTGGGTCCATCAACCCGATGATTCCGTGGTCCACGTTACAAGGCAGGTCCGCCGTCAGATGCGCCATCCGAAATCGCTGGCTGACCTTGGGGACCTCGGGCACCGCGGGCAACTCTGCCGTGTCCGGTCGCAGGCGGCCACGACCCGGTTGCGGCACATATACCCAGACGTGACCGTCGCGCTCTTCGCAGGGAAAGGCTCCGGCATAAATCTTCGACGGATCGAGCGAATCCTGTTCGGTCAGTGATGGAATGTCGCGACACTGTCCCGACACCGGCTCGAACGCCCAGCCATGATACTTGCAGGTCACCTGTTGGCCATCGAACCACCCACAGGAAAGCGGAATGCCACGATGCGGACAAGCGTCGCGCATGGCAAAGTACTTCCCTTCCGAGGTCTGTCCTAGCACCAGCGGAATACCCAGCAGCAGGGTTTTGGCCATGCGCTTACCGCCGACTTCCGAACAGCGCAGGGCTGGATACCAATCGTCATAGAGCAACGTGGCCGTGGGGCCCGAAGCCGCGAGCTGCGCGCGAGTGACTTCGCCTATCATGATCCTAGCTTCCCATACTATCGCTGAACCTCGGTCGAGACGAGCGCAGAAGCGGACGCGGCGAATCAATGTCCGATAACGATGTACCCCCCTCCCCCTGCGGTTCTTTAGAATCATCAGTTTCCAAGCGTTTTCCCGGCAAGCTATAGATTGCCAATGGTTTATAGGTATCTTCTTTTATTGCAACAGTTACAGATGGGATGCTAACTCGCGAACATGAGCTGTAGAGTCGAAGGCGGAGGTGTGAACCAGTGACTTCGGAACCTACAGCCCCATCCGGAAGTGCCGCCGGCTGAAAGCCGGCTCCCTTTCGCAGGGCACGGAGGACGCGGCGCTGAAGCGCCGCTCTACCCGTGCTCGCGGATACCGGTCTTCAGCCACGACCCGTGGGAACGGATTGTCAAAGATCCCTTCACCGCGCCCTGGAGCGGGTGAGGACACGCCTCCCGGCAGGTCAGCCGGGGCGACCCAAGCTCCAAGATAGTGCGGCGCTGGAGTTTGTCAAGATAACGAAGGTACATGTCTGGTAACTGTACTTTCGTAACATCGCGGCGGCAAGGTAACCATGCCGCGAGTCAGGACGGGTTTCAGCGTTGCTTTATCCGGGTTCGGGTAGAGCGGCGCTTAGAGCGGTTTCCGAGTAGGTGTGTCCGGGTAGAGCGGACCTTCAGGTCCGCGTCTAGCCTGCCGCCCAAGATTCAGGCTTTCAACCCGCTGCACCGCAGCGGGTTGAAAGCCCCACTAATAAA
>Ga0209040_10000838_pt1 | contig 23847 bp, 22 predicted proteins | sample BogFormECP12_OM3_FD_188240 | JGI IMG/M metagenome (GOLD analysis project Ga0209040, IMG submission 188240) | Bog forest soil microbial communities from Calvert Island, British Columbia, Canada - ECP12_OM3 (SPAdes) (version 2) | ecosystem: Environmental > Aquatic > Freshwater > Wetlands > Bog ... | reverse complement strand
AGAAGATCAAGGAACTAGGGGACTGGCGCGGGAAGATGCTCGCGAAAGTGCGCGGAATCATACACGAGGCGGACCCGGAGATCGTCGAAGAGCGGAAGTGGGTCAAGCCGACCTCGCCGGGGATTCCCATCTTTGCTCACGGCGGCATCGTGTGCACGGGAGAGACGTACAAGAACGTGGTCAAGATGACATTTGCCAAGGGAGCTGCGTTGAAGGACCCCAAGGGTCTGTTCAACTCCAGCCTTGAGGGGAACGTCAGGCGCGCGATTGACATTCACGAAGGCGAAAAGATCGATGAGGCGGCCTTGAAGGATCTGATCCGCGCCGCGGTGGCGCTGAATCTCGAGGGCAAGAGCAAGACGAAGAGCAAGCCGAAGGCGCGGTGAAAATCCCCGCCCTGTCGCAAAGTGCGCGACGAGGGTGGGACGCCCAGCAAAATTTAGAATGGGGCACCGCGCTCATCGCGTATGGACGGTTGTTGTCGAGGCCAATTGCGCCTGCTGGGTGATCCAGTCGGTCCAGTAGGCGGAGGCTCCGCTCGAGAGCAGTGAAGCTTTGCCGAGAACGGCGTCGACAAAGTTTTCGATGATGGGAGCATGTACGTTGGCGTGGTTTGGGATATTCTCGCGGCCGCCGGGATAAATTAGTTCGGGGCCGTTCAGCGGAGTTAGATCCATTTCGCCTTCGGTGCCGCGGATGCGGCATTCGTCCCGGCGGACCTGGGAGTGCCAGCGAACATCCACGATGCCGCGCACGCCGCCAGCGTAGTCGATCATCACGGTCGCATTATCTTCCACGGGGTAGTGATGGACTGCATTCGAGAGATGGCCGCTGGCCCGCAACGGTTGCCCAAAGAAAAAATTGAGCACGTCGATGCGGTGCGAGGCGATGTCGTAGAGCGGGCCGCCTCCAGCCTGAGCGGGATCGAGCAGCCAGCTGCGGTGACCCGGCTTATCCTCACGCCATTCGTGGCAAGTGAGTTCGGCGAGGACAGGTTTGCCGATGGCGCCGGCGTCGAGCAATTGCTTGGCGCGCAGAACTTTCGGGTAGGCGCGGCGATAGTAAGCGACGCCGAGAGTGCGTCCGGTTTCTTCTGCCGTCTGAACCATGGAGCGAGCTTCGGCTTCGTTCATCGCCATAGGCTTCTCGCACAGCACGTGTTTTCCTGCGCGGAGCGAGTGAATGGCCTGGGGCGCATGCAGGAAAACTGGAGTGGCAACATAAACGGCCTGGACTCCGGGATCGGTGAGAGCTGCCTCGATCGTGGGCCAAACGTGCGCGTTGTAGGGCGCGGCTTTGGCAGGATCGCTGGTGACCAGGCCGTATAAGCAGCTTTGGGGCTCGGACTGAATGGCGGGGATGACGCGCCGGGTGGAGATGTCGCCGATTCCGATGACGATCCAGTTCAGCATAGGTGCGGAGATTTAATTGTTGCACAAAACAAAAGGCCGACCATGAGCCGGCCTTCGGAATCAAATTTTAAGAAACACAAGTTACTTCTTGGGGGCGATCGCATCCTTGGCAGCCTTGGCGACGCGGAATTTCACCACGGTCTTCGCCTTGATCTGGATCGGTTCGCCGGTCTGCGGATTCCGTCCAATGCGGGCTTTGCGATGCGCTTTCACCAAACGGCCGAGGCCAGGCACAACGAACACGCCGTTCTTCTTGGTTTCTTTCACGGCGACATCAGCGAGCTGCTCCAAGAACAGCGCCGCAGTCTTGTTGGGAAGTTCAGTTTTCTCCGCCAGATGACGGACGAGTTGAGTCTTGGTCAAACCTGAAGCCATGTTGCCTCCTCGAAAAAGAATCGAAATTTAATTCCAGCGGGCTTGATGTTATACCACTGCCCTGTGGAAAACACCCTTATTCTACGCGGGTTCCATTCATATAACACACAAAAAAGCGGCATTTTTACATGCTCATTTGCAGGTGCACATTCCGGAATGGGCCAAACAGGCCTTCCGAAGCGGTGGAAGGCGACAGGAAGCAAGGTCGACTCTCGCCACCAATTCCGACTCTGGTGCCATAATGCTAGAGGAGAAAACACGATTTGAGTTGCGCCATTTGTGAAGTTCGCAAAGAGAAACGCTTCTGTCCCGCCGTCCATGGACGCATTTGCCCGCAGTGCTGCGGCGAACAGCGGGAGGTGACGCTCGACTGTCCGAGCGATTGTCCTTATCTGCAGCAGGCGCGGGAGCATGAGAAGCCGCGTTCGGCCGACGAGTTTGATGGGGCGTCGTTATTTCTGCAGGTTGAGATTTCGGATCAGTTCACCTACGAGCGTGAGCACCTTCTTATGGGGCTGAGCTTTTCCCTGGTCAAGGCGGCGCATGCCGACCGCAGCCTGAACGATCGCGACCTGATCACCGCGCTATCGGCGATGTGCACAAGTTATGAGCGCCTGGTGAACTCGGGATTGCACTATGAGCAGCCGTTGACGAGCACGGCGCAGCACGCCGTGGCAGCGCAGGTGGAAGAGATGGTGAAGCAGTACCGGGAGGCCGAGCAGAAGCAGCTGGGCTACTCCAACTTGCGTGATGGAGATGTGCTGAAAGCTCTGGTATTCCTGCTTCGTCTGGCGAACGGACGAACCTCGGGACGGCCGAAATCGCGCGCCTTCATCGATTTTCTTTCCGCGCAATTTCCGGAAAAGGAGCCGGCGGTGGCGGGGCCGCAGGCGGGAAGCCGGATCATTGTTCCGTAAGGTCGCCTTCTTTTACGAGCTTTCGTACCGTCTGTCCTTCCGGCAGAGCGGCGAGCAATTCACGAACTGTTTTCTTCAAGGTCGGATGTAACACTTCCGGCGCAATCTCCGCCAACGGTTCCAACACGAAGCGGCGCTGGTGCAAGGTGGGATGCGGAATGGTAAGTTCCGAGGAATTCACGACGGCATTGTCGAAGAGCAGGATGTCGATATCGATGGTGCGAGGGCCTTTTTTCTGCAGACGCCGCCGGCCCATCGCTTGTTCGATGTGCAGGATTGAAGTCATCAATTGCTGCGGCGTCTGGGCGGTTTCGAGTGCGGCGGCACAGTTCAGGAACCACGGTTGCTGGGTGAACTCTACGGGTTCGGTTTCGTAGAAAGAGGATACGGCTACGACTCGGCCACTGGTTTCCAGCCGCGCCACGGCGCTGCGCAGTTGAGTGGCGCGATCGCCAACGTTCGATCCCAACGAAAGATAGGCCAGCGACGGCTTAGTGGATGTGCTACTCCCGGCGTTCATTTCTGGGCGCCCGTTTCCCTGGCGTTCATTCTGATGCGATACCTTGGTCACTTTCGCCGACTTCCGGCCCAATTCTAGAATTAGAGCATGCTGGAGTCTCTGTTGCTAAGCCGGGACGCAGAAGTCTTCCGGGTGCTGCGTCCGATGCTGGAAAAATTGTCGATTGAGGTCGAAATCTGCCAGGAAGCCAAGAAGGCCAGCGAGATTCTGATCTCTGACAAGTTCGACGCCGTGATTGTCGACTGCGATGACCTGCCGGGCGGAGTCGAGGTTCTGGAAGGTCTGCGCGGTACGCCCAGCAACAAGAATTCCGTCACCTTTGCCATCGTCAACGGAAAGAAAACGACCACGCAGGAAGCTTTCGGCATGGGCGTGAATTTCGTTCTGCATAAGCCGCTGACGGCTCTGAACGCGAATCGCTGCTTCAACGCGGCGTTGAATTTCATGTTGCGCGAGCGGCGCCGCTACTTCCGCCAGGTGGCGAAAATGCCTGTGAAGATCATGCTGGGTGAAAGAGAATTGCAGGCGACCAGCACTAACATCAGTGAAGGCGGTATCGCTCTGCTCTTGCACCAGGCGCTACCCAAGAACGCGACGCCGCGGTTGCAATTCACTTTGCCGGGAAGCCGGCTCTCGATGGACGTGGAAACGGAAATCGCCTGGGCCGACCTTAAGGGATGCGTGGGGCTGCGCTTCCTCAACCTGCCGTCGAGCTCACAAGAACTCCTGGAAAAATGGCTCAACGATCAGCTGGAGCAGGAAATTCCCGGATCCAAGGGCAAGCCGGAAGATCCGGGCTCGTCCACCATTCAGTAGACGGTATTCAGTTGGTAACTTCCCGCCGTGCACTCCCGTGGCAATCTGGAGAGATACGGGAGGGCCATTCCATGCTGCCTGCTAGCTACCGGGTGAATCGCATACAGAAAACGCTACGCTGGTTTGAAGGGGATATTCCGTTGTTGAATCTGCGGGTGAAGGATCTTTCTCCGGAGGGGCAGCAATCGGCGCGCCAGTTTGCGGCAGATCTTATCAACCAGACCCGTGCGGAATTACAGCGCTTGCTGGAAGAACAGCCGGAACTGACTTGCGAATCGAGTGAAGTTCCCTGCGAGCCTGCCGACTAGGCTGACGTTGCGCCGCCCGGTCTTAGCGCGTCACACCGGAAGAGGCCGCAACGGCTTGTGCTGCATAAAGCGCTGCGGAAGTTGGTTCCACGGGCCGCGTAACTTCCTCCCACAGAGTCTTGTCGCGGAGGATGCGGGAGACCAGGGCGGTATGCATGGCATGGCCGGCGCGGTCGGCCACGATCCTGCCCAGGATCGGCTTCCCCAGCAGCGCAAGATCCCCTACTAAATCCAGAACCTTGTGGCGGACAAACTCGTCGGCGAAGCGGAGCGGGCCGTTTTCTACTCCATCGCGGGTGAGCACGATGCAGTTGTCGCTGGATGCGCCACGGATCAATCCCATGTTGCGCATGGCTTTTTCGTCCTCACGCGAGCCGAAGGTGCGGGCGGCGGCAATGTTTCGCAAGTAGCTTCCGTTCGAGAGTTCCACCTGAAAGGTTTCTTTGCCGATAAGGGGGTGAGGAAAATTGATGGAATAAGAAACGGAGTAGCTGTCGGCGGGGTAGACCGAGATAAATTTGTTGCCCTCGCGCATCTCCACTTCGCGGAGAATCTTCATGTAGCGGCGCGGGCGGCGCTGTTTACGGATGCCGGCTTTCTGGATGAGATCGACAAACGGTTGCGCGCTACCATCGAGGATGGGGAGTTCGAGGTTATCCAGCTCGACGATGGCGTTGTCGATGCCGAGGCCGATAAAGGCGGAGAGCAGGTGCTCGGTGGTCGAGATCAGGACGCCTTTCTTCATGAGACTGGTGGCGTAGCTGACGCGGGCAACGTTGCGGCTGTTGGCCTCGACCTCAAAGCCATCGAGATCGACGCGGCGAAACACGATGCCGGTGCCCGGAGGCGCCGGAAGAATGCGCATGGAAACGGGAGCGCCGCTGTGCAGTCCGATTCCACTGCACTCGACGGACGAGCGGATTGTCTGCTCTTGAATCAAATAGGGCTGAGGTATGTTTCGGCGAATGAATAGATTACAGCCGGGGTCGGAAGGTTGACTGTGGTAAAAAAGCCACAGTCCGTGGTTTTGTGGATAAGACGAACCGGATTGATTAATCCTGCGGGGAGCCTCTAAACACTGGCCTGTCAGAGAGTTATGTTAGGGATTCCCGAGTTGGGAGGCGGGCGGGAAGAAACTCTATCGTTTGTGTTTGTCAGAAACCTTGTTGGGATTGTAGCCGGAGTTTGGGTCAAACATAGCCGGGTCGAGGCCCTTGTTGTAACTGGCTGAGGTGACGAAGCGTTCGGTTTGCATGTCGCCGTTGAAGTAGCGGGTAAAGCCGAAGGGAGTCATCACGCCATCCACCATGCGGTATCCGTCGTAGGTTTCTTCCTCGAGATTGCGTTCCTTGTCCACCGGATCGCGCCAGGAATAAGTCTTCTTGATGGGGAGATGGGTATCGATGTCGAAGTAGATGCTGATCGCCTCATTTTGTTTGTTGATCAAGGTGACTCGCTGGGCGGCGAGGCTGCCGGCGAGGGCGGCGCCATCGAAGAATAGCGCGACGTCGGGATCGTTCACCCAGGAATGCAGAATCGTTTCCAGAGAAAACTTGCGGTGGCGCAGGTAGTCGTCGAGATCCTTCTTTTCGATGGCTTTCGGGCCCTTGTAGGTGATCTCGTAACCCTTGTCTCCATTGTAGACGTACGCGACATCGCGCTGCGGCGTGAGCTCGATGCGTTCCTTGCCGGGAAATTCGAGGAATCGCCAGAAGAAAACGCCGTTGCTCGAAGGACGGCCGTGGTAAAAGGTGTAGGTGCGGCCCTGCTCCTGCATGTCGTGAATGTTCAGGTAGGCTTCTCCACCCAAAGCCTGGATGGCCTGCTCCAGCAGGTCATGCGCCTGGCGGGCGTTCTGCTGATCGAGAGGAATTGAGGAAGTCTTTGCGGCTGAATCCGACGGAGCTTGCGGGGCGGGTGGCTGGGCGGCTGCTGTGGGCCAGGCACACATCGTCAGTGCAAATGCCAGCGCAACTGTAAGAAAAAAATGTTTCACGGTTAGCACTGAACCCTGAACAGGAATTGTAGCCGCTTGCGGCAGAATTGCGGACTGCGACACAAACTTCCCCGTAGTGGTTTCGGCAAGTCAGTTGGATGCAGAAAAAACCGCCGGTGTCACACGCGGGCGGAATATCGCTGACGCAGCGGCTAGCCTACCAGCACCGCGCCGCCATTTACGTTGAAGATCTCACCAGTGATGAAGCCAGCACATTTGGTGCATAGAAACAGCACCGGAGCTGCAATCTCCTCTGGCGTACCCACGCGGCCCAGGGGAATGGTGCGGCGAATCTCTTCGCCGCTTTTCGGGTCATCCAGGGCGGATCGGGACATGTCGGTATCGACCCAGCCGGGCGCGACCGAGTTCACATAGATTCCGGCAGAGGCGAGTTCTGCTGCAAGACTCTTGACCATGCTGATCAGAGCGCCTTTGCTGGCGGAGTAATCGCAATGAAAAGCTTCACCGCGCTGGCCACTGGTGGAGCTGATGAGCACGATGTGTCCGGCGGCGCCGCCGTGGCGCGGCTGGGCTTTCATCTGAGCGACCGTGTGCTTGACCAAGCCAAATACCGCGTCGAGGTTGATGGAGAGCGTAGAGCGCCATTGCTCATCGGACATTTTTTCGATAGCGACGTCTTCGGCGGGCCAAACGCCGTGATTGGCCACGAGAATATCGATGCGGCCGAAATGCTTGACTGCCTCCGCAACCAGGCGGCGAGCGGAATCCGGATCATGAAGGTTGCTGGCAATGGCATGGCAGTTTGCTTCGCCACATTCTTTCGCCAAGGCTTCCGCTTCGGAGCGAGCCTTCTGATAACTGAACACAACCTTGGCGCCGGCTTCGGCGAAAAGGCGAACGGTGGCTGCGCCGATGCCGCGGGAACCACCGGTGATTAGAGCGACTTTGCCGGAGAGAGAAAGGGAGATAGGCATGGTCTCTAGTTTCCAGTTTCTGGTTTCCAGTTGCAAGTCAGGAGGATCGGGACATGGCTATCTTGTCCTGGACATCAGCTGTGAAGCGTGACGGGTGACCAGATCGCTATTTTTTAGATTTACCCGATTGACGTCCAAGGCGCGAGCTCAACTCGGAGGCAATCGTCAGCAGGACGACATCGTCGGAGTGCGCTTTGACACTATCGATGACCATCGCCACGTCCGCCCACCTTACATCGTTGTCTGCTCCGACGTACACCGTGGTCTGCCGACGGACGCGCAGCTTCTCCCGGAGCGAGCTGTCCAGGTCATCCCATGATGTCTGCTTCGAGTTCACGTAGATGGTAGGTTCTTCGTAAGCGTTTATTTCTGACAGTCCAATAAGAATCGGCGGGGCTGAAGAGTCGCGGCTCCTCTGCAGTTCCACTTGTTTCAGCAGGCGGACCGGCAAGCCCACCGGGCCATGAAATGACGGAAAGATCATAAACGCGGCTAAGGCGACGGCCAGGCTGGGTGCTGCCATCAAAGGAAAAGCAGGTAACTTGGAGAATTTTTCTTTCAAGGGGAATTTCGATGAGATTCGGTCGCGCAAGCCGAGTCGCTTCTCAAGCCTACCTATAAGCCATAGGAGATAGTTGTACGAAGCCGCAGACGAAACCGCTACAAGCACTCCAGCTACGGTTGTGAGGAGCGACGCCGCAATCCATGTGACGGTCAATACTAGGGCCGCAAATCTCTGCATTCCTACGCCTCTGAATGAGTCGAGGATGCCGAGGCACGTGCCTGCAAGTCCGAGGTACGGGGCGGTGGACGCAACTGACTGAAGGGTTCTGGTGTCCCTGCTCAGACAGGCCATGAGATCTCTCTGTGCACGCGCTGATAATCTGCCCGCACGGGATTCAAGGCAAGCTTGGCGATAGCGGTAGGAAGCGCGGCGAACGAGGACAATGACGTAAATTAGGATCAGCGCAAGAGCGTAGACATCCAAGCGCGAAATCCAGTCTAGCGTGCTCCACAAGTATCCGATACTCCACTCCGGCCAGTACATTTGCCACGAGGCGAGATAGGCTCCGAGCATAGGGAGAATGCGACCGTGGAGAGCGTTTTGTGATCGCAGCCTTGATGAAGAAAGACACCGCGCGAACGGCTTAAGTTCCAATGCTGCCTGTTACCTATCCCGTCCTGTTGATCCGGCCCGCTCGCTACACATCGAGGCGTGACTCCACTCACTGACAAGACGCGCGCATTCGTGTTGCATTGGCGTGCCCCATCCCAACGAGGAACACTTCCCATCAGTTGAGAATGCTACCCGCGGGAGCGAAGGGCCTCATTTCTTAGAGGTCATGTTGTCACTCTGACAATCGCAGGGTTCTAGTGAGGAAGCCGACACTATGGACTTCCAATGTCACCCATATCTCGCAATCAACCAAACGCCCAGATAAAGGAGGAAGACTTGTGAAAAAAATTCTGCTGTTTGTGTGCCTGTTGGCACTTTGCAGCCTGACCGTGTTGGCTCAGACCGGAGCAAATTCCCGGGCTTTGCCAGCCACGGAAAAGTTGGCGATCCAAGTACCGCAAATCGATGTTCCGCAGATTGAGGTGCCGCCGCAGGGAGACGCGGTGGCTTTGAAGAAAATCTACAGCAATTTGGGTCCGAAGGCCGATCCTTATTGGGTCAATGCCCATAGCTGGTTGGTTGCAGGACCGAACGCCGCCACAAGCGCCGCTTTCGCCGGCATGCCATTTACCCCGAAGTCGAATTTTCTGCTCTCGCAGGTGCAGGTTGCTGTGTTCTACACCAGCGGGGACAACCAGGTGGACCTCAGCATCTATACGGACGCGGGCGGTATCCCGGGAACGTTGCTGGCGGGCCCTGTGACGGTCACGAATCTAGCCGTAGCCGGAACCTGCTGCACTCTCACGGTGGCCAACTTTACCCCGGTAGCAGTAACTGCTGGCACGCAGTACTGGGTAGTTGCGGATACGCCCCTGACTGGAGTGGGAAGCGATTTCCGTGGCGTGTGGAACCACGTTGCCAAAGACATCCCAGTATCGTTCAACCGGGGATCGGGCTGGTTCGCAGATACTGCCGACAACTTACCCGCCGGTGAAGTGCTTGGGACAGTTCAGTAGGCCGTCGCCGATGAAGGGTGCTGGTCAAAAATTACGGTGCTTTCCGGGCTTGGCTTCGAGAGCCTGCAGGCCGAAACCAACAGCCCCTGCAAAAGGAGAAAATTCGTGAAAAAGATTCTGGTATCTGCATGCCTCGCACTTCTTGGCAGCGTGACCCTGTTTGCTCAGATCGGAGCAGCTCCGCAAGTCGTGCACACTAGGGAAAAGTCGGCGATCCACGTGCCGCCGCAGGAAAATGCGGTGGCTTTGAAGAGAATCTACAGCAACCTGGGTACGAAGACCGACCTGTACAACGACCAAAACGGCTGGGCCATTTTGGGTCCAACCTCCTCGCTACCGGGCGCAGGTCTTCCCGAGTTCATCGCGATGCCCTTTACCCCAAAGCTCGATGCTCAAGTTTCGCAGGTGGGGGTTGCGGTGCAGTATATGAGCGGGGACGACCAAGTGAACCTCAGCATCTATGCCGATTCGGGCAGCGGCTATCCGGGAACGCTGCTGGCAGGGCCGGTGACCGTGTCGAATCTGCCGGGATCTAGCTGTTGTACCCTCACCGTCGCCAATTTTCCTCCGGTTGCGGTCAGCGCTGGCACACAGTACTGGGTGGTTGCGGATACCCCAGCCACCGGAACCGGCAGCGACTTTGAAGGCAAGTGGGCTTGGGTTGTCAAGGACATGGGAGAGTGGGCGGAGGGTACGCCGACCTATGGCTGGTACTCCCTTCCCGTCGATGGCTTACCCGCCGGCGAAGTGCTCGGCACAGTCGATTAGAACCGTCGTCGTGAGTGCGCTAGAAGCTTTCTTTTGATGATGAGGTGCGTTCCGACTTTAATTCGCGCAGCAAAAGGCGGACGAGCATACCGTCGAAGCCAGTGCCACTCATCTTGGAGAGTTCGTCGAGAGCTTGTTCGGGAGTGCGCGCAGCGGCGATCGATTGCTCGGTGAGCATGTTGGCGTAGGCGTCGGCGAGAGCGATGATGCGGGCCCACAGGGGAATCTGTTCGCCCTTCGCGCCGTCCGGGTAGCCGGTTCCGTCGAAGCGCTGGTGATGGTGCTCGATGGCCTGGCGCATCATCCCGCTATGGGGGAGGATGGCGGCGATTTCAGCTCCGACGCGGGCGTGCATGCGGACCAGAAAGAATTCGTCATCGGTGAGGGGGCCGGGCTTATTCAGAATGCGCTCCGGGACGAAGATTTTGCCGACATCGTGGATGCGGGCGGCGTAAACCAGGTCGGCGGTTTCCTCAGGAGGTAAATGTAACGCGCGTGCGATGATCTCCGTATAGCGCGCCACCAGATCGCCGTGACCGGCAGTCCGCAGTTCGCGAGACTCGGCGGCCCGGCTTAGGACTTCAATCGACTCCTTCAGCAGCGGGATATTGCAATCCTCTTCGCCGCCGCAAAACTTGATCAGCATCGAAGCTAGCTCTTCGAGATGCTCAGGACCATTGTGTTCGCGCTGCAGAAAGCCTTCGATATAGGTGGAGATTTGTTGCCGCTGCGGAGCGAATTCCTCGCCACCGGCAAATTCCTCGGCTGCGGATACGCGATTGCCGCCGGAACGCTTGGAAACGTACATGCCGGCATCGGCCACGCGGATGATGTCCTCAATCGAGAAACCATGCATAGGGAAACTGGCTACGCCGAAACTGCCGGTGATGTGATGTTCGCTGAGCATGGGGTCCTGCGTAATCCACTGGCGCAAGCGTTCGGCCAGGACTTCAGCCTGCTCGGGGCCGGTTTCCGGCATGAGGATGATGAACTCATCTCCACCGTAGCGGGCGACGACGTTGGATTGCCGCGACTTTTGCTCGAGCAAGCGTCCTACGCGGGCGAGGACAAGATCACCTTCGAAGTGGCCCATGGTGTCATTCACTTCTTTGAACTTGTCGAGGTCGATGAGGACCACGGAGAACGGCCGGCCGGAGCGTGAAGCGCGCTTCCATTCGGCGGATAACGCTTCCCAGAAGAAACGCCGCGTCTTGATTCCCGTCAGACCATCGGTGATCGATTGCTGCTGAAGTTTCTGGAAGACGAAGGCATTGTGCAGTGCGGTGGCCAGCAGGTCGGCCAGCGTGTTGAGGATGAGAACGTCCTGGGGAAAGAACGCGCTGTCGTTGCGGCTTTCAATGTTCAGCGCGCCAAGAAGGGTTTCGCCGTAGGTGATGGGGATGCAGAGCACGGAACGCGATTCGGGCAAAATCGCGCCAATCTGCCCTTCCACGCCGTTCTGCACCAGAGCTCGTTCTCCGGTGCGGGCCACGCGGCCCAGAATGCCAATGCCGATGGGAATACGCTTGCCCTTCGCCTGGGCCGTGGCCCCCGCTTCCGCCTTGATTTCGATTTCCTTCGTACCGTAATCGAGCAAACCGATGCCGATGTGGTCGAAGCTAAAGTTTTTTTGGATCTCTCCCACAATCTGGTCCAGCATGTGGACGGGATCGTCGCTTGAAATCGCGGTGCGGGAGATGTTGTTCAGGAACGCCAGTTGCCGCGAGCGGCGCTGTTCTTCGGCGAACAGGCGAGCATTCTCCACCGCGACAGAGACCTGTCCAGCCGCCGTCATGAGGACGTCAACGTCGCGCTGTTCGAAAACGTACTCCCGCACGGTACTCATGGCGACCATCACGCCAGCGGGCTTGCTGCCCAGCAGGATGGGCGCGGCGCAGAGGCACTTGGCGGGCTGTTCCGGGCGGAAGGTGACGCCCAATCGCGCACGTGTCTTCTCCAGGTCGGAACGGATGAGCAGGGGCTGGCCGGTGCGAATCACATATTCGGTGAAGGCGTTCTCAATTTTGCGGCGCCGCTTGGGCAGGACGAGATCATCCTCGACCTCCAACTCGAAGCAGATTTCATCGCCGTTCTGGAAGGCGATATAGAAATTGCTGTTGTTGAAAATCTGTCCCAGCTCGGCGTGGATGGTGCGCAGGACTTCGTCCTGATCCAGCCGCGAGCTGATGGCCTGGCCGATCTCGGTGAGCAGTTCGTACTCTTGTGTGCGGCGATGGGCGTCGTGCGCGACCAGATAGTTTTCGACGGTGAGGCCAAGCTGCAGGGCCAGGCCGACCATTAGACGCGGCCCGGAAGTTCCGAAGAAATCGCGTTGGGCGTGAGGAAAGAGAATTACACCGAACGCGTGTTCGCGAGTTTGGAGGCTCACGGCGGTCAGATTGCGGATGTCCGCCTTTTCGAGGACTCCCTTGAGGTCGGCGAAGGTGCCGGCAGCTCCCAGGGGCAGTGGCTCGGTCATATGGCCGATGTTCCGGACGGTGAAAAGTCCGCCTTGCCGGAAGGCCAAGTCGCAGAGGTATTCGCCAGCGCCGCTCTTGGTGAGCACGTCCAGAAATTCCTCGGAGAATCCCCGCTGCACCGAGGGCAGCAAACCACGCCAGCGTTCGGCGACGTAGATGATGGCCCGTCCTGCGGACAAGGCACCGGCCAAACGCTCCAACGCCAACTGCATGCTGGGCAGCAAATCATCGGCGGAGAGCAATCGCCGCGGATCCGCCCCCAAGGTTGATAGGGCCAGGGTATTTTCCTGTACGGCGTTGCGTTCGTTCTCAAAGAGCACCATGACCATGGCGATGCCGAGCAACATCTGCGGTATGGGACCGAGGATGTGGCCAACGGTAGCGGTGCCAAACATCTGCGCCACCGGACTGCCAGACTGTATCGCTCCCATTAGCACAGCCCACAGCGCCAGCGAGAGCGCCAGGATTTTGAAGGCCGGCGAGCCCTTGCGGTGCGAGTGCAGGTAGAAAACGGCGGAGCAATATAAAAGCACCGCGCTTAGAAAAAGCACTGTGAGGCTGATGGGACGCTGGTCGATTGGGAGGTGGCTGAACAGAAGATGATTGCGCAGGTCGACGGAGGCCAGCGCAGTTCCGGTCAAAGCCAATGCCAAGTCGTACCAGCGAAAGCGGAATGAGGCGCGGGTGAGACGGGTCGAGACGAATATGCTGATTCCCATCGCGACCGAAAACAAAGAGCTGGCAAAGAAAGCGGCCGGTGCGGGAGGGCGGAAATAGCGGAAAGCATCCAGTGCATAGTGGATGGAATAACAGGCCCATGCGATCTGCCAGGCGCGGAAGTAAAGCTGACGACTCTGCTGGTAAAGGAAGGTGAAGAGTAGACACAACAACAGAGCGACGACGCCCGGAATAATATCGATGTTGGGGGAAATGCTGTTCATGAGGACCGGCTAGATACCTGCTGAATCAGGTCAATTTGGTGGAGAGCGATCACTAATGCTTTCACAGCTGAGGGTGGGAAGACAACAGGATTTAAGTACACTGTCCCGAAAAAAGCCCAGAATAGCCGGGTAACCCTCGGAATGGTTATCTCGGTGCGCTTGACGATACTTTTCCAGGCCCCATACCATCAGAGGTTAACCCCTTATGTCTGAATCTCTTGCTAACGGGTCATCCCGGCCGCGGGTTCGCTTCGCACCGTCGCCTACCGGTTTTCTGCACGTGGGCAGCGCGCGCACTTTCATCTTTAACTGGCTCTATGCCCGCCACCATGGTGGCAGGATGATCCTGCGCCTCGACGATACCGATGTCGAACGGAACACCCAGGCGTCGGTCGATTCCATTTTCGATGGCTTGAAATGGCTGAACTTGGGTTGGGACGAGGAATATAAGCAGTCGGAACGGATTGAATTGCACCGCAAGACCGCCTGGACGATCTTCGAAAGGGGGTTGGCGTACCGTGACTTTACGCCCGCCCATACCGGGGACACGGAAAAATCAGGGGCGCAGGGGACGTGGTTATTCAACCCCGGGGCGCGCGAGCTTTCATCGGCTGAGAGCGACCGCCGCGCTGCCGCGGGAGAACCATTTGCGCTGCGTTTTCGCGTGCCGCGGGAGGGTGGGCAAGTGATACGTTTTGCCGACGCGGTTTATGGCGAGCAGATGAAGGCGGCGGCGGATATTGAAGACTTTGCGCTGCTGCGGTCGGATGGCATGCCGACCTATCATCTGGCTTCCTGCGCCGACGATGCCGACCTGCGCATCTCGCACATCATCCGCGGGCAGGATCATCTCACGAACACTTTCAAGCATGTGCTGATTTTCGAAGCGGCCGGATTTACGCCGCCGCAGTTCGCGCATCTGCCGCTTCTGGTGGCGCCCGACGGCACCAAGCTTTCGAAGCGCCGCCACGGTCCCGTGGTCAGCGTGACTACTTACCGCGATGCTGGATTCTTATCCGAGGCGTTCATTAATTTTCTATGCCTGCTGGGCTGGTCGCCGAAAAACGATCGCGAGAATTTGACGCTGCAGGAACTGACCGACCTATTCTCGCTTGAGGGAATCAACCGATCGAATGCGGTGGTGAACTTTAAGGAGCCCGCGACAACGCCGGAAGAAACGTTCGACCCAAAAGCAGTGTGGTTGAATGCGGAGCACATTCGCGGCTTGCCCGTGGAGGAGTTGAGCGCACGGCTGCTGCCTATTGTGCTGGGCGAGGGATACGAAGTCACGGCAGAAAGAATGCTGCAGATTACCCCGCTCATTCGCGAGAGAATTAAATTGCTGAGCGAGGTGCTGACCGCAGCCGATTTCCTTTTTGTGGATCAGTTGCCGTCGTACGACCGGGCGGAACTCATCCCGCAGAAAGGAGACGAGTCCACCGCCAAGCGAGTCCTAGATAAGGCGGAGGCGGTGTTACCAGGCGCGGAGTTCAAGCACGATCCACTCGATCAAGCTCTGCGAGGTGCGGCGCAAGAATTAGGTGTCAAAGCGGGACAGATGTTTCAGCCGATCCGAGTCGCCGTCTGCGGTCGGAAGAATGCGCCGCCTTTATTCGAGACGCTTGAAGTACTCGGAGCGGGAGCGACCCTAGCCAGAATCGAAGAGGCGAGATGGAAACTAATGAACGACTCCGAAATGATCGCCTATTCGTACCTTGTCGGGAAAGAATTCCAAACCATACAGTTTGAGCCGCGCGGCCAGAGGACGCCCGATTTTCTTGTAAATGGCAGTATCGCGGTTGAGGTTCGTCGATTGAACCAGCATCACTCGCATGAGGGAATATCTCGCGGGCTGGAGGAGGTTTCAATTCCTCTCCAAATGCGACTTAGGCGACTTCTTTTATCCTTCGGTCCACCCATCCAAGGGCAGAGCTGGTTCGTTAATTACAGATTCAGGCGCCCGTTACCTAAGCCCGGCAAGTTAATCGCCGATTTGCGAGACGCGTTGGAGGAGTTTAAGGATGATCTTGGCGTTTCCCCGCCTAACCCGATAAGGCTGGACAGGAATTTCGAAGTAGACCTTTTGCCAGCGGGTGACAAACACCCAATGCTCTTTCTCTTAGGCGCTAGCATCGACCGTGATACGGGGGGCTGGGTTCGGCCGGAGCTCGAGAGAAACCTACGTATAGTCGTCCAGGAGAAGGCCAAAATCGTTTCGCCATATCATGGCGAGTACCGGGAGTGGTGGTTGATCTTAGTCGACCGCGTAAGTCATGGCGTCTGGGACGGAACCGAGGACTTCCGTCGTGCGCTGTCCGATACTGAGCATGCTTTCAGCAAAATCATTTTGATCGACGAGTCGGATCCGCCAAGGGCTCTCGAGCTCGCGCAGTAGAGCGCGGAGGCGCCTAGAAAGTGCTCGTTCCTGGTTGCTTTCGCGTCATGCTAGGCCTAAATCATCCCCGCTGCGATAAGATCAAAGAGTAATGAATCCATCGCATCCGCCTACCGAAGCTGGAGAGAAAGCTGGGGCTGCCTCGCCGTTGCCTGCGCCGTCAAACTTCGTCCGCGACATCATTCTTGAGGACCTCAAGAGCAACAAGCACAATGGCCGCGTGCAGACGCGTTTTCCTCCCGAGCCCAATGGCTACCTGCATATTGGCCACGCCAAGGCGATCTGCATTGACTTCGGACTGGCCGACGAATTCGGCGGACATACGAACCTTCGCTTTGACGACACCAATCCGGAAAAGGAAGAAACGGAGTACGTCGAGTCGATCAAGGCCGACGTCAACTGGCTGGGTTATCAGTGGGACGGGCTTTTTTATGCTTCCGATTATTTTGACCAGCTCTACGAATGGGCGATCAAACTGATCAAGGACGGCAAGGCTTACGTTGACGACCTCACGGCCGACGAAATTCGCGAGTATCGCGGAACGTTGACCGAGCCGGGCAAGGACAGTCCGTATCGCACACGCTCGGTGGAAGAGAATCTGGATTTGTTTGAGCGCATGCGGGCGGGCGAATTTCCCGATGGCTCGCGCACGCTGCGGGCGAAGATCGATATGGCTTCGCCGAACCTTAACCTGCGCGATCCGGTGATGTACCGCATCCTGCACGCCGAGCATCATCGCACCGGCAACAAGTGGTGCATTTATCCGATGTATGACTACGCGCACGGGCAATCGGATTCGATCGAGCGGGTGACGCATTCCATTTGCACGCTTGAGTTTGAATCGCACCGGCCGCTTTATAACTGGTTCATCCAGCAGCTGGGCATATTCCCGTCGCGGCAGATCGAGTTCGACCGGCTGAACCTTACTCACACGCTGTTGAGCAAACGCAAGCTGCTGCAGTTGGTGCAGGAGGGGCGGGTGAGCGGGTGGGACGATCCCCGCATGCCCACGCTGGGCGGGATTCGGCGCCGGGGATACACGCCCGAGGCGATTCGAAATTTTGTTGCGTCCATCGGCGTATCGAAAACGACGGGCTCCATCGAGCTGGCAATGCTCGAACACTTTGTCCGCGAAGACCTGAACAAGCGGGCGGCGCGGGTGATGGCGGTGCTGCGTCCGCTGAAAGTGGTGATCGACAACTACCCGGAGAATCAAGTCGAAGAGATGGATGCGGTGAACAATCCGGAAGACGCGAGTGCGGGCGCGCGCAAAGTGCCGTTCTCTCGCGTCCTCTATATCGAGCAGGATGACTTCCGCGAAGCTCCGCCGAAGGGATACTATCGGCTTTCGCCGGGGCGCGAGGTGCGTCTGCGCTACGGCTACTTCATCACTTGCACGAGCGTGGTGAAAAACGAAAAAGGCGAAGTGGTGGAGGTGCATTGCACCTACGATCCGGCGACGCATGGCGGAAATGCTCCGGACGGACGAAAGGTGAAGTCGACGATTCACTGGGTGTCGGCCGCGCACGCGGTCGATGCTGAAGTGCGGATTTACGAAAATTTGTTCACCAAAGAAAATCCGAGCGAGGTGGAAGAAGGGCAGGACTTCACTGCAAATCTCAATCCGAACTCGCTGGAAGTGATCGCGAGCGCGAAGCTTGAGCCGTCGCTAGCCAACGCAGCGGTCGGCAGCCGGTGTCAGTTTGAGCGCCTAGGATATTTTTGTGTCGATCTGGACTCGAAGGCCGGGAGGCTTGTGTTCAACCGGACCGTGGCGCTGAAAGATACCTGGGCGAAGGTGGAGAAGAAGGTCCGGCAGGGATAGACAGCAGAAAAAGCAAAACCCCGAGCGCGCATTCAACTCGGGGGGTTAGCCCGTCAAGCTATAAGAGTAGTATCGGCAGCCAAAGACTTGAGCTCCAGATTACTTTGAGGAGCCCGCCTCTCCCGAACTCCCCGTCGGGAAGTAGTTGCTAGTTATGGATGTGCGGGCTCTGCGCGGGATTGGCGTGGTGCTCGGGCGGTTCCTTCACCACTTTCACTTCAAAACTGACGGGCACATTTTTTGGGGGAAAACATTGAGCGTTATCGCAGCCCTGGTAGCGCAGCACGCCGTGCATGACATATTTTCCCGGCACCACCGAGTGCAGGGGATGGACTCCGAGCGCGATGGTGAAGTCTCCGGTGTACACACTGAGTTTTTCATCTGGAGAGAACGGAAAACTCGTTTCCTCGCCCGCGGGATAATTAATCTTTCCCAGGATGATGTCGGTCGGTAGATCCATCTTCAAGGCGGTGGGAAGAAGGTACTCGGACTTCGGCATGTTCGAATTGATGTGGTAGCCCGCGGGCACGCGAAAATTCAGGTTCACCATGGTTTCTTTGGCGCGTTGGGCGGTGAGCAGCGGCACCGCCTCCATCGTAACGACGGGAGCCTTGGGCGGCATTTGTGCGGCGGCGAGTCCCGAGGCAGCGAGAAGAATCAACGTGAGTAAGCTGCCACGTCCTGGACTGATCTTTCTTTGATCGAGAGTCATACTTTGATCCAGAGTCACGGAGAAACCAAGTTCTTTCCTGAAGCCGATGCCTGGTTGGTGGATGCCCGCGTATCCAGCGCTTTCTTGACCGAGTCTTCGATTTCCGCCTTGCCGCGCAGTCCGATGATCTTGTCAACGATTTTTCCGTCGCGGCTGATCAGGAAACTTTCCGGCAAGGCCGGAACGCCACCGTACTCGTCCCCGACAGATTCTTTTCCGATCAGGATCGGATAGTTCACTCCCATCTCCTTGGCGAACTTGCCGATGTCTTCCTTGCTGGCATCATCCATGGCGACGCCGACGATTTGCAATCCTTGCGAGGCGTAGCGATTCTGTAGCTCGACGAACCAGGGCATCTCGATTTTGCAGGGGCCGCACCAGGTCGCCCAGAAATTGAGCAGCACGGCTTTGCCGCGAAGGTCGGAGAGGCGCATGGTCTTGCCGTCGAGCGATTCCAGAGAGAAATCGGGAGCGAGGCTGGATTGCGTGAAGTGAGGCGCGAAACCTGGGCCGGTGCGGCGGGCCGCGTGAAAGCCGACGTAGAGCATCAGCGCGACGGCGAAAGCTACGACTACGAGCGTGAGAGGACTACGATTCAAGAGAACACTCCATTCACCAACAACTCCTGTTACAAAGCAAACCGGTTCAAAAATGAAAGCCAGTTCGAAATCAAAGTAAAGCGGCCCAGAACCAGCAAGACGCCGAGAGCGATCAGCAATCCGCCCGAGGCCACTTCGACGGCGTGCATGTGCGAGCGGAAGCGGCTATAGAACTTCAAGAAGCGCTCCACTCCCAGAGCAGTCAGCAGGAACGGCACTGCCAAGCCGAGAGAATAGATCGCGAGCAGAATCATACCCTTCGACAATGTGTCCTGGGCGGCAGCAAGAGTAAGAATACCAGCGAGAATCGGGCCAATGCACGGTGTCCAGCCGAAGGCGAAAGCGAAGCCGATCACGAAGGCGCCGATCGGCGTGCTGCCGCCCTTCAACTCGTGTAACCGGGTATCAGAATACAGTGCCTTGATTTTCAAAATGCCGGTGAGGTGCAAGCCAAACAAAATAATGACGACTCCGGCCACGATGGCGAGCGTGTGTTTATACTGCGCGGCGATCTGGCCGATCTCGGTCGAGATGGCACCGAGCGTGATGAACACTACGCTGAAGCCGAGGATGAAGCCGACGGAATTCGTCATAACGCGGCGCATCAGGCGGCCTTGCGAGGACTTCAGCTCATCCACTCCCGCGCCGGAGATCAGAGAAACGTAGCCCGGGACCAGCGGCAGGACGCAGGGCGAGAGAAATGAAATCAGCCCGGCGAAAAAAGCGGCGATGGGTAGTGGGAGGCTCGACATGCGTCTTTATTGTACCTGCCGGAGTTCTACTCCGTAATAGATCAGACGATCGGCGCGGCATTTAGTTGCATGGCTGGCACCGCAGCCTAATGCGACTTTTTCGCAGGCGCTCGTGCTGGCGGCGTCTGCGGTGTTGCCGGCTCAGTTAACTCGGGCGCGGAGCCGGCCAGCATCTTCCGCATGAAGCCGAAGGGCAAGGCGGCGTTCAGCACGGCGCGGTCCCCTTCCTGCTTGAGCTGGATGCTATCGAAGAAGGCTTTCACGTCGGGATCGGTGCCATGCATTCCCACCGAAGTTTCGGCCGCGTTCGTCAGGGCCACGAAGACGTTCACTTTGTCGACCATGGCACGCGCCTCCTCGGCGTCGCGGGTAAAAGCCTCGGCGTGGAGGTGAATCGCATTGGCTCTAAGATTGAGATGGAGCGGGCTGAGATAACTTCCCGAGACCACCAAAGTTGTGGGCGAGTTGAACAATGCGCTCCAGCTGCCAGCTGCGGAAGTGGAAGGTTCGATACGCGCGACCACCCAAGCCAGGCTGGCAAACTGGACGTGCTTGTAATACTGGCGCAGCAGCGCAGGTCCTCCGAAGGGCGAAGCCAGGCGCTTGGAGCGATCGACCATTCCTCGAATGACGGCCGGGTCATCGTGGTTGGATGCGGCCACGGAATCCGCGCCCACCACCGCTACGCGCAAAGACCTGCCTTCGAGCGGAATGGTGAAAATATCGACTGACTGATAATTCTCGACCGACTTTGCGATCTGCCGCAGATACGTCGTGAGTTGCTCGCCGTGAAATTTTCCTACCAGCACTTCCGAGAATCGCGGCTCGGGAGCGGAGCCGCCCGTACCGCCCCCGGGCCAACTGGCGGGATAGTGGATGGCGAAGGCAGCTTCCTCGAGATCGCGCTCGAACTGGAAGCCCGTCGCCTGAATGAAGCGCTCGTACTCCGGATCGTGGCTGACGGCGGGCAGTTCTTTGCCCGAGTTCGCTCTCCGCACCCAGCTGAGATTTACATAAACAAAGGCGTCGCCCCCAGGCAACAAACGGGCGGCTTCCGGTGGAGCGCGCTTGCGGAGCTGTACGGCGAGAATCAACGCCGCGGCGATCACCAGGACCACCAGGACGATGGGAAGAGTGCGCCTAATTCGCATGGAATGCGGTCAGGGATGACATGATACCACCGCGGGGTGGGCATGTCAGAAGACGGGGATCAAGTGGAATCAGATGGGCGTAATCGCCTGTTCTCCACAGTTATGACCGCACTCCGGTGTGACCCACCTTGTGCCACTCTTTCGGTCTATTTGACAACGGGGGCAGATGCAGTCGAGTTTGCGGGGAGTTCATCTTTGGTGGAATTGTAGTAGAAGCTGTAGCGAAGGGCGAGATACTGCCCTCCAAAATCACTGGGCAACGGCGGAAGAGGGTCCGAACTCGTGATGCCGGCCCATGCCGCGCGGTCGAGCAGAACGTCACCGGAACTTGTCACTAGCTTCATTCCCCCAACTTTCCCATCTTTCATTACGGCGAATTCGATCATTACGTTTCCGTGTTTGTGCTGCGCCGATTCCGGAATTGCCTTGTACCAATTTTGGCGCACATTGTGCGTCACTCCCTGCAGGTATGTACTGAAATCTACGCCACGAGTGTCGCTGAGAATCTCAAGATCTCCCATTCGGCGGCCCGGCTTGCCAGTTCCAAGGCCGAGGTCATCGCTGTTGACCGTTGCTGCGTGCTCACTTTCAATACTTATCGTTGCGCGGTCCTTTTCATAGTCGACAATCACACGCACAAGAGCGACGGACGGTTCCACGCGGAGAAAAGGAATGTATTTCACGTTCTTGAAGGCGTCCGTCGTGGCTTGCCGAAGAGCGAGCGGCCCGGAAATCACTCGCTCAGATACAACATCGCCTTGCGGGGAGACCGTGAGTTCAAGTTCAACCTTTCCCTCAATGTGCTGCTGCAGCGCTTCCTTGGGGTAAGTAAGGGCCGGCTTATTAAGCAGATTCCTGACGCCGGAGGCAGCATCCACCTTGAGTGGCTCCTTTGGCATTGGAGTAACGGTTTGGCCGGGGGATGAAACTGCCTGAGGAAAAAAGGCGAACAAGAGCGCAGCGACGGAAAAAGCGAAAGGTTTCACGGCATCCTCGCCGGGCAACATCATATACTTTTCCGAGACCACTCGGTCAGGTTGCGTGGAAAACTCGGCTTGTGATAACTTAACTAATTGTCCCGGACATCTGGCAGGGATCAGGGGTATACTTGTGCCTGTAGGCGCGGTTCCCCGAAGTTGCTGGCGTAGCTCAGGTGGTAGAGCATCTGATTTGTAATCAGAGGGTCAGGGGTTCAAATCCCTTCGCCAGCTCCAGGATACGAAAGTCCGGAAGCGAATTCAGCAGCAAAATTCCGGCAGGCAGCGGGACTCAGTAAGTGGCGGCGCAACAGGTTTTTCCAACGCACTCCATTCGGAACGTACTCCGGCGTGTAGTGATCTTCGCGCGGTAATCCGTAGGCGCGATTCTTGGTTTCCCTGATTTGCGAAAACCAGTTTGTAAAAACTTGGTTTGCAAAAGTCTGGTTGGCGGCGAAAGCTTGCGAGTGGGTTGCCTCGGCTGCTGGCTGGATGGAAGCGACGACTGCATCGCCCGGCAGTTTTTTGCACAGGTGGGTGAGTGGTTAAAGCCAACAGACTGTAAATCTGTCCCTCCTAGCGAGGTACGAAGGTTCGAATCCTTCCCTGTGCACCAGTATTGAGCCGTTTGGCGGGCGTGACCCTGAACGCAGTGAAGGGGTGAGTCTGCCGGCGAAATCCCGAGCGTTTTTTTGCGAGGGATCTGGCAGGATTTATGAGTCGCTTGACCATGGCGTTGATTGCGTATTCAGTTTTGGGTGCGCTGGCGTTTGCCACGTTGAGCGATTTCCGGATCCGGTCGCTGACCTTGCTGATTCTTGGGTTGTTTGCGTTCAAGAGCTGGGTGCGACGAAAAGATGTGCTGCATCCGGACGGCGACAGCGAGCGGGAGTAGCGGTTGGGCCGATGTTGAGGCGTTTAGCGGGCGTGAGCGAAGCGGGAGCCCGCTGGCGAAATCCCGAGCGTTGTTTGCGAGGGATCTCCGATGCGTGGCGGTTTTGGGCCGATGTAGCTCAGTTGGTAGAGCACTCCCTTGGTAAGGGAGAGGTCACCAGTTCAATCCTGGTCATCGGCTCCAGATTTGATGTGGACTGAAAGCTGACGGCTGATAGCTGATAGCTGGTTTTAAGGGCGGGAGTAACTCAGTGGTAGAGTCACAGCCTTCCAAGCTGTTGGTCGCGGGTTCGATTCCCGTCTCCCGCTCCAGGAATTTGGAAGCACGCCGGACGCGCGGGTTTGCAATCCCGCAAAAGGCGCGGGATTGATCGCGCGGCGTGCTCAGGTCCTTCAGCGACGAAACCATGTCGCCTGAGGACGACAAAGCGAGAGAAATGGCTTTCGAGCAGGCGACGATCAAGGTTCAGAAGGAAGCGGAGTTTGCCAAGCTGCAGGCCGCAGTGGAGCAGGCTTTCGTGCCCGAAAAAGTAGAGCGATTCCTGAAGCGGTTGGATCGCAAAGGAATTCGCGTTCGGGATTTTGAGGGAGTGCTGGCGGCCCGTGCGCTGGAAGACGCAGCCGGATCGCAGGAAAGTTTGAGTGCGTGGCAGTTGTATCAGGCACTGCCGGTTTCAGATCAAGCGCAGATGCGGGAGTTTTACCTGTCGAAGCTGGAAGGCATCGACGGCGCGCTGCGGCACAAGTTTAAGAAGCTTTACCAGTATTACTGAAGGGGTTGAGGAGAAATGGCGAAAGAGAAATTTGATCGAAATAAGCCGCACTGCAACGTAGGGACGATAGGTCACATTGACCATGGCAAGACGACGTTGACGGCGGCGATCACGAAGGTGTTGCAGAAGCACAATCCGAAGATCGTGTTCCGGTCGTTTGACTCGATT
>Ga0209040_10000836_pt1 | contig 23862 bp, 24 predicted proteins | sample BogFormECP12_OM3_FD_188240 | JGI IMG/M metagenome (GOLD analysis project Ga0209040, IMG submission 188240) | Bog forest soil microbial communities from Calvert Island, British Columbia, Canada - ECP12_OM3 (SPAdes) (version 2) | ecosystem: Environmental > Aquatic > Freshwater > Wetlands > Bog ... | reverse complement strand
GAAGACGACGATGCAGAGCGCGAAGCGCGATGAGGTGGGGGCACCTCCCGCTTGCGGGGGAGAGTCGAGCAACCAACTCGACGAAGACGACGACTAAGTCGCGACCGCGCGCAGGAATGCGTCGGCGAACACCACGCACGCCTGATCCAACTCCGGCAGTTCGATCTCGGGGATGTTTTCGACGGCTGGCCGAACCATGGTGTGCACGGCGATCGGCGCTAGCATCTGCTGAATGAGCAACGGCAACGGCAGGTCTCGGATACGCCCCGCGGTGATTTCACCCGCCAGCCACTGGCCCACGCCGGCCAGCATGCGCGGCACGTGGTACTGCAAAAGCGCTTGCACCGCAGGTGAGGTCGGACGGGCCAGCCCTTCGGCTAGCATCGCCGGCGCCACCCGCGGTTCGCGGCTGAACGCCTCTGCCAGTACCCGGTAGACCCGATGCACGGTTTCGCGGAGCTCGGCATTCTGGTCAGAGACCGCCTCGTCGAGATCCAGGATCGGGCCGTAGCGGTCGAAGACCCTGTGCAACAACTCGTCGCGGCCACCGAACACCGCATACAGGCTGTGTACTGAGCAATCGGCTTGCGCTGCAACCGCTTCCAATGTCACGGCGGCCAGGCCGCGGTCGCTGATCAGCGACGCCGCCGCAAGCACAGCGCGTTCGCGCACCGGCGGCCGGCCGCCGGGCTCCACTCCGGCGGCGCGCACGGCGTCGTCCAACGGCTGCCGGGAGCCGTTCAACCGCCGGATCAGCGTGCTGCGCGACATCCCGGCCTCGCGAGCGATGGCGATCAGCGGTACATCGGCGACGTCCCGCCCGAGGCTCTCGGCGGCACGCAGCGCGGCCTCGACCACGTCGGCGGGCACTTCGCCAACCGTTGACGCAGCAAATGCCATGAGCGTCAATCCCTTTCGTTGGAGCTAATCGCGGATACCGGTTGGGGTGCCCGGCGTGCGAACTCCGGAGCGTGTTCAGGCCTGACGCCGACGCCCATCAGGTACGCGGGGATCACCGACAGCTGCGGAAAGCGAGCCACGACGCGCAACAGCTTGTTGGGTGATGGCGTCTTGCCGGAATCGATCGCGCGGCGCATCAGCGCATGCAGGAAGCGTTGAAACGTCTGGGTGACTGCCGTGGGGAACTCGCGGCGGCGCTGGACGGCGGCCAAGTCCCTGGCGGTGACTCGGTGTTCGCGAAGCGGTGCCGCCAGCAGCCTCGCCGCAGCCACCGCGTCCTGGACGGCCATGTTGATGCCGACACCGCCGGCCGGGGACATGGCGTGCGCGGCATCGCCGATGCACAGCAGCCCGTTCGTGTACCACCGCCGCAACCGGTTGAGCCGGATGTCGAGCAGCTTGACGTCATCCATCGATTCCAGGCCGTTGACGGCCTCGAACAGCTCGGGAATGGCGGTGACGATGTCGCGGCGTAGCGCCTCGATGCCTCGAGCCCGCAGCTGGGCGTCCGCGCCCTTGCGGAGGAAGTAGCCGGTTTGCAGGTAGTCCTTGCGCGGAATGACGCCGAGGAACAAGCCGTCTTTGAACCGTGGCAGCAGAGTGTCGCCGACGCCCTCGGCCTTCGGAAGCCGGAACCACCACACGTCGGCGTCCACCGGGTACTCGCGCGGGACGAGGCCGCCCTCGCGCCGACACAGCGACCAGCGCCCGTCGCAGGCGATCGTCAGGTCGGCGCGCAGCTCGCCCGGCCCACCGGGGCTGTCGTAGCGCACTCCGACGACGCGGCCTGCCTCGTAAAGCAGCCCGGTGACGTCGGTGCTCATCCGCAGGGTGAAAGTCGGCTCCTCCCGCCCGGCTTCGGCCAGCAGGTCGAGCAGGTCCCACTGGGGCACCATCGCCATGTAGCGATGAGGCAAGCGCAGCCGAGTGAAGTCGATGACGGGCGCTTTACGGCCATCGGGCAGGTCTAATCCCCATCCGGTGAGCTTGGTGTGCGGCAGCGCGTCGAACCGTTCGAAGAGGCCGAGCTCATCCAGCAGCCGCAGCGTCGAGGGATGGACGGTGTCCCCGCGGAAGTCCCTGAGGAAGTCGGCATGCTTCTCCAGCACGGTCACTTCCACGCCCCCGCGGGCCAGCAGTAGAGCCGCCACCATTCCGGCAGGGCCGCCGCCGACGACTATGCACGTTGTCTTCTCGCTCATCGAATCCTCCTCGGCCGGACGCTCTGATACTCGGTTACGGAGTAACTGTATACCGGTATCAATCGTCTCAAGCCCGATGTGACTCACCTCACCGCGACCCGGTCCCGCCGAAGGCCGCCGGCGAGGGGTGAGAGACTTGCCACCATGGGAAACGCGGTCGCCACGCTGGTGCTGCTCCGCCACGGCGAGAGCGAATGGAACGCGAGCAATCAGTTCACCGGCTGGGTCGACGTCGACCTAACCGACAAGGGCCGCGGCGAGGCGCTGCGCAGCGGTGAGCTGATCGCCGAGCACAATCTGCTGCCCGACGTGGTGTACACCTCGCTGCTGCGACGGGCCATCACCACCGCGAACCTGGCGCTGGACACCGCCGACCGGCACTGGATTCCGGTGCGGCGCAGCTGGCGGCTGAACGAACGGCACTACGGCGCGCTGCAGGGCCTGGACAAGGCCGACATCAAGGAGCGCTACGGCGACGAGCAGTTCATGACCTGGCGGCGCAGCTATGACACCCCGCCACCGCCGATCGAAAAGGGCAGCCAGTTCAGCCAGGACACCGACCCCCGCTACGCGAACATCGGCGGCGGTCCGCTGACCGAATGCCTCGCCGACGTGGTGGCCCGGTTCTTGCCGTACTTCACCGACGTCATCATCCCGGATCTGCGGGCCGGCAAGACGGTGCTGATCGCCGCACACGGCAATTCGTTGCGCGCCCTGGTCAAATATCTGGATGGCATGTCCGACGAGGACGTCGTGGGACTCAACATCCCCACCGGCATTCCGCTGCGCTACGACTTGGACGCCGATATGCGGCCCACGGTCATCGGCGGCAGCTATCTCGATCCGGAAGCCGCTGCCGCGGGCGCGGCGGCGGTGGCCAGCCAAGGCGCGCGGTAGCCCCGCTTTCCTGGGCGAAGGGCAAACGTGGCATGAACAGCCGTGGAACACCTGTCTTGTCGCGTGTGACATGTCCGATTTTGGCCTTGCGCTGCTGGGTCGGCGTTCACCGGATTTGTAGGATTTTAATGTGACTGTGTTCTCGGCCCTGTCACTGGCCGGGGTGTTGTTCCTCGTGGCATTGGCCGTCGGCGTCGGCTTAGGCGCACGACTGGCACCGCGGGGTCGGGAGCGACGCCAGCGGGTGGCCGTCGAAGCCGCCGGGATCACCGTCGCGCAAATGTTGGAGCGCATTGTTGCGCTGATGCCGCTTGGTACCGCAGTCGTGGACCGTCACCGCGACGTGGTCTATCACAACAGCCGGGCCAAAGAGCTCGGCCTGGTGCGCGAGCGTCAGCTCGACGACGAGGCCTGGAAGGCGGCGCGCCAGACCCTGGGCGACGGCGCCGACGTCGAGTTCGACCTGCTGCCCGGCAAGCGGCTCGTTCCGGGACGATCGGGCCTGTCGGTGCACGGACAGGCCCGGCTGCTCAGCGAGGAGGATCGCCGGTTCGCCGTGGTCTTCGTCTACGACCACTCCGAATACGCACGGATGGAGGCCACCAGGCGCGACTTCGTGGCCAACGTCAGCCACGAGCTCAAGACGCCGGTCGGCGCGATGGCCGTGCTCGCAGAGGCCCTGCTGGCCTCCGCGGACGACCCCGAGACGGTGCGGCGGTTTGGCGAGAAGGTGCTCGTCGAGGCCAACCGGCTAGGTGACATGGTCAGCGAGCTGATCGAGCTGTCCCGGCTGCAGGGCGCGGAGCGGTTGCCGGATATGGACGCCGTCGACGTCGACATCGTTGTGTCCGAAGCGATTTCACGCCACAAGGTGCCGGCCGACAACGCCGATATCACGGTTCGGACCGACGAACCGAGTGGTCTGCGAATGCTGGGCGAACAGGCCCTGCTCGTCACCGCACTGGCCAACCTGGTGTCCAACGCGATCGCGTATTCGCCACCCGGCTCGCTGGTGTCCATCAGCCGCCGTCGCCGCGGCGAGAACATCGAGATCGCGGTCACCGACCGGGGCATCGGCATCGCCCGCAAAGACCAGGAGCGGGTCTTTGAGCGGTTCTTCCGCGCCGACAAGGCGCGCTCGCGGGCCACCGGTGGCACCGGGCTCGGCCTTGCCATCGTCAAGCACGTCGCGGCCAACCACAACGGCACGATCGGGTTGTGGAGCCAGCTGGGAACGGGGTCGACGTTCACGTTGTCCATCCCGGCATACGACGGCGAGTGTGAACAGACCGACCAACCGCCCCAGCGCGAAATCCGACCCAAGGTTCCCCAACGAGAGGAAGAACTACACCGATGACCTGCGCATACGACGATGCAGAGCGAAGCGATGAGGAGGAGTGGCGCCCGTGACCAGTGTCCTGATCGTGGAGGACGAAGAATCGCTGGCTGATCCGCTGGCGTTTCTGCTACGCAAAGAGGGTTTCGAGGCCACCGTGGTGACCGACGGCCCATCCGCGTTGGCCGAGTTCGACCGGGCCGGCGCCGACATCGTGCTGCTCGATCTGATGCTGCCGGGAATGTCTGGCACCGACGTGTGCAAGCAACTGCGATCGCGCTCCAGCGTGCCGGTGATCATGGTGACCGCGCGTGACAGCGAAATCGACAAGGTCGTCGGCCTGGAGCTGGGCGCCGATGACTATGTGACCAAGCCATATTCGGCGCGTGAGCTGATTGCCCGGATCCGGGCGGTGCTGCGCCGCCGCGGCGACGACGACTCCGAGGTCACCGACGGCGTGCTGGAATCCGGGCCGGTGCGGATGGACGTCGAGCGCCACGTCGTCTCGGTCAACGGTGAGCCGATCACCTTGCCGCTCAAGGAGTTTGACCTGCTCGAGTACCTGATGCGCAACAGCGGACGGGTGCTGACTCGTGGGCAGCTGATCGATCGCGTGTGGGGCGCCGACTATGTCGGCGACACCAAGACACTCGACGTACACGTCAAGCGCCTGCGGTCGAAAATCGAAGCGGACCCGGCCAACCCGATACATCTGGTGACGGTGCGCGGCCTGGGCTACAAACTCGAGAGCTGACCGGGCGCCGACGCGTCCCGTAAGCCGACCTCGGCGTGGCCGGTGCCGATCACCGACCAGCGGCGGTCGTCGATCTCGACGTGAATGTCGGCTTGTTCGGTGTTGGTGCACACCGCGGCGGCGCCGTCAGGATCGGTATAGCCCAAGCTCACGCATCGCTCGGCGGGCTGGTCGACACGGATCAGCACCCGGCTTCCGCCGATACGTCCTGCCAGCTGCCAATGCCGCAAGCCCAGCCTGGTCCGCATCCGTAACGATGGCAAACCGCTTGCCGGCCAATCCTTTCCGTCGATACGGAACCGTACGAATGCCATCGGTGGGAGTCTGCGCAAGGCGGCTTTGCGCGACACCGCGGTGACCACTTCCAGCACGTCGCCGTCGCCGAGGTCGGCATGGATCCACCCCCAGCGCCTCGCGTTGCCGTGCCCGTAGATGTGCGCCACTGCACCGCGCCACCGGTCGACGCGGTGAGCGGTGTCGCCGGTGCTGAGCGAGCCGGTGAACTCTGCGGTCGGGGCGAGCACCACCTGCGCGCCGGGGAGCAGTTCGCGTTCCCACGCCGACCGCGGGAAGGTCCACAGCGGCCCACCGGTGCCCGTCCAGGTCAGGTCCCACCCCAGTGACCCGGCTCGTCCGGCCAGCTCCGCCAAGGCGATTCGAGCATCGGCAACCTTGAGCCAAACTGGCCCCGTGGCCGGCGCTGCGGGTTCGGGACCGAAACGCTCGGTGTGCGGTGGGCCGGCGGCGGGGAACCAACTCGCCCAGCCGTGCGCATAGGGACCCTCTGCGCTGCCCGACGTCGGCGACACCGTCTCGTAGTGGACCCAGAGCGCGGCCCGCGTTGCGGGATCCGACAGCGTCGCATACCAGACCTCCAGGCGCCCGGGCTGGCCGCGCCAACGTGGTGCGGCAGCCGAGTGCAGCTCCACGCTATTCAGCGGCTCGCGTTGCGGGGTGGACGGCGATGAGCCCTAATGCGCTGCGCCGCTTGCACATTGCCGCCAGCTCCGCGTAGGCCTTCTCGCCGAGCAGTTCGGTTAGTTCGGCCCCCAGGCTCACCCATACCTGCTCGGCCCCGACATGGGCGGCCGGATCGCCGGTGCAGTACCAGTGCAGGTCGGCGCCGCCGGCACCCCAGCCGCGGCGGTCGTACTCGGTGACGGTGGTCTTCAGGATTTCCGTGCCGTCCGGGCGGGTCACCCATTCCTGGCTGCGGCGGATCGGCAATTGCCAGCAGACGTCGGGTTTCATCGTCAGCGGTGCCACGCCGAGGCGCAGCGCTTTGCTGTGCAGCGCACAGCCCGCGCCGCCGTGAAACCCCGGCCGGTTCAAGAAGATGCACGCGCCCTTGTGCTTGCGGGTGCGGAACTGCTCTTCGCCCTCATGCTCGTCGAGTTCGAGATAGCCCTTGCGGCTCAAGCCCTTTTCGCGAAACTGCCAATCCTCATCGGTGAGCTTGGACACAGCGTCGTCCAGCCGGGCCCGGTCGTCCTTGTCGGACAAAAACGCCCCGTGCGAGCAACATCCGTCGTCAGGACGCCCCTCGACGGTGCCCTGGCAGGCTGGAGTGCCGAACACGCAGGTCCAGCGGGAGAGCAGCCAGGTCAGGTCGGCGGCGATCAGATGCTCGGCATTGTCCGGGTCGTAGAACTCCACCCATTCGCGCGCGAAGTCCAATTCGACTTCACCGGGGTGATGGGCCTGCGAATCTGCCACGGTTTTCACGGTAGTCGAATCCAGCGCTGCAGCGCCTCAGCCGTAAGGTTGTGTTTCGTGCGATTAGGAGTGCTGGACGTCGGCAGCAACACGGTCAATCTGCTAGTGGTGGACGCCCGCCGCGGCGGACATCCAACGCCGATGAGTTCGACCAAGGCCACCCTGCGGTTGGCCGAGTCGATCGACAGTTCCGGCAAAATCACCCGGCGCGGCGCCGACAAGCTGATCGAGACGATCGACGAGTTCGAAAAAATCGCGGACAGCTCGGGCTGCGCCGAATTGATGGCGTTCGCCACGTCGGCGGTCCGCGACGCCAAGAATTCCGAGGACGTGCTGGCCCGGGTCCGCAAAGAGACCGGGGTCCAACTGCAAGTGCTGCGGGGTGTCGACGAGTCGCGGCTGACGTTTCTGGCGGTGCGTCGCTGGTATGGCTGGAGTGCGGGCCGGATCATCAACCTCGACATCGGCGGCGGCTCGCTGGAGTTGTCCAACGGCGTCGACGAGGAACCCGAGGTCGCGTTGTCGCTGCCGCTGGGCGCCGGGCGGCTCACCCGCGAATGGCTCAACGATGATCCCCCCGGCCGGCGCCGGGTGGCGATGCTGCGTGACTGGCTGGACTCCGAACTGGCTGACGCCAGCGCCAAAATGCTCGATGCCGGCACCCCCGACCTTGCGGTGGCGACGTCGAAGACGTTCCGTTCGCTGGCCCGGCTGACCGGTGCGGCGCCGTCGGCCGCGGGACCGCGCGTGAAGAGGACACTCACCGCCAACGGCCTCAGACAACTCATATCTTTCATCTCTAGGATGACGACCGCTGACCGTGCGGAATTGGAAGGAGTTAGCGCCGAGCGAGCGCCGCAAATTGTGGCGGGAGCTTTGGTCGCAGAGGCGAGTATGCGAGCGCTGTCGATAGAAACGGTAGATATTTGTCCGTGGGCGCTTCGAGAAGGTCTCATTTTGCGCAAACTCGATAGCGAAGCTGACGGAACCGCCCTCGTCGAGACTTCTGTGCGGGATGCTGGTAGCCAGCGAGTTGATCGGAATGCGGTTGACCGATCGAGAGGCAACACACGATGACCGAATCACACGACAGCGCGAATACCAGACCCATCTCGGTTGCCGAGTTGTTGGCCAAGAATGGCACGATCGGCGCCCCGGTTCCTAACCGCCGTCGCCGACGTCGCGGCAACTCCGATGCGGTGACTGTCGCCGAATTGACCGGTGAAATACCCATCACCGATGACGACATCGAACCCGAAGCGACCGGTGAGTCGACTCCCGAACCGCATGCGCAGCGCGCCAACGGGTCTGCTCGGCTCGACGAGTTGGTTTCCGACGCGGCGGACGAGAAGTCGCGCTATTGGTCCGAACCCGAGCCGCGTTGGCCGCAGTCGCCGCCCCCTCGTCCGCGTGAACCACGGCCAGAGTCGCGGGATTCGCGTCCCGAGCGCAGTCCCTACCCGCTGCCGTCGCGCAACACCGTCGGCGCCAACGGCGGCCGTTCCGGCGGCGAAGACCAGTCGGTGGATCGATCCGGCGCCGAGGGGATGAACCCGGACCCGGTGGAGGACTACGCGGGGATGTCGGTGGACGTGATGGACACCGAGGTGCGGGACGCCGAACTCGCCAACGAAGACTCCGCCTACGTGCGCTCGTACCTGCGTTCCGCTGCCGGTCGCTCACGAGGCAAGGACGCCGCTGAGGACTTCGAACCGCATCCTGGCGCGGACTACCGCGACATCGCCGAGGAGGAGGACTACCCCGAGGACGACATCGCCGATCTTCACGGCGCGGATTCCGCCACGTGGTCCCGCAGCGAGACCATGCGGGCCGGCGGAATGGTTGTCCTGCAGTCGATTCTGGCCGTTGGATTCGGCGCCGGGCTGTTCATCGCGTTCGACCAGCTGTGGCGGTGGAACAACATTGTGGCGCTGGTACTTTCGGTGCTCGTCATTCTCGGTCTGGTGGTCGGCGTCCGGGTGGTGCGCAAAACCGAGGACATCGCCAGCACGTTGATCGCAGTGGCTGTGGGGGCGCTGGTCACGCTGGGGCCGTTAGCGCTGTTGCAATCCGGCTAGGCGCGCAGCAGAACTCGCGTGCGCCCAGCAATCAAGGTCGGTCTGTCGACGGCCTCGGTCTATCCGATGAGGACCGAGGCCGCTTTCGAGTATGCGGCCAATCTCGGCTACGACGGCGTCGAGCTGATGGTGTGGGGCGAGTCAATCAGCCAGGACATCGACGCCGTGGAGAAACTGTCGCAGCGCTACCGGATGCCGGTGCTGTCCGTGCACGCGCCGTGTCTGCTGATCTCGCAGCGGGTGTGGGGCGCCAACCCGATTCCCAAGCTTGAACGCAGCGTGCGGGCCGCCGAACAGCTCGGCGCGCAAACCGTCGTCGTGCATCCGCCGTTTCGCTGGCAACGGCGCTACGTCGAGGGGTTTACCGAGCAGGTCGCCAACTTGGAGGCAACCAGCGACGTGCTGGTGGCCGTGGAGAACATGTTCCCGTTCCGGGCGGACCGGTTCTTTCGGGCCGAGCAGTTGAAGGAACGGATGCGCAAACGCGGCGGCGGCCCCGGGCCGGGGATCTCGGCGTTCGCGCCGTCCTACGACCCCCTGGACGGCAACCACGCGCACTACACGCTGGATCTGTCGCACACCGCAACGGCGGGTACCGACGCGCTGGACATGGCGCGCCGGATGGGCTCGGGTCTGGTGCACTTGCACCTGTGCGACGGCAGCGGACTGCCGGCCGACGAGCATCTGGCGCCGGGCCGGGGCACCCAGCCGGTGGTCGAGGTGTGTGAGATGTTGGCGGGTAGCGACTTCGCCGGCCATGTCATCCTCGAGGTGTCGACGTCCGGAGCGGGTTCGACCCACGAGCGTGAGGCCGTGTTGGCCGAGTCGCTGCAATTCGCCCGCACGTACCTGCTGCGCTGAGCGCCCAAAGGAACCCGAAGGAAACCGCAGGAGTTCATGACCGCGTTATTCAGCTCTGCGATGGCGCTGCGCGAGGTCGACCCCGGCGTCTTTGCCGGTGAGTTGAACAAGCACTGGACCATCGGGCCCAAGGTGCACGGCGGGGCGATGCTGGCGTTGTGCGCCAACGCCGCCCGCACTGCCCACGGCGGGCCCGTCGAGCCTGTCGCGGTGTCCGGCAGTTTCCTGTCGGCGCCCGACCCCGGCCCGATGCAGCTCGTGACGTCGATCCGCAAGCGCGGGCGCCGGATCAGCGTCGTCGATGTGGAGCTCATTCAGGGTGACCGCGCCGCCGTGCACGCCGTGATCACACTCGGCGAGCCCGAGCACCTGGCACCGCCGCTGCTGTCGGCCAATCCGGTGGTGGGCCTGATGGACCCCGAGCCGCCCGGCGATGTCGCGCCGATCGGTCCCGGCCACCCGCTGGCCGGGCTGGTCAACCTGGCCGAGGGCTGCGATGTGCGGCCCCTGATCACCACGCTGCGCCCCACCGACGGCCGGCCACCGGTGATCCAGCTGTGGGTGCGGCCGCGCGGCCTGGCGCCCGACGTGCTGTTCGCGCTGATGTGCGGAGATGTTTCGGCGCCGGTGACTTTCGCGGTGAACCGCACTGGCTGGGCGCCGACGGTGCAGCTGACCGCGTACCTGCGGGCAGTGCCGGCGGGCGGCTGGTTGCGGGTGGTGTGCACCTGCATGCAGATCGGGCAAGACTGGTTCGACGAGGACCACACCGTCGTCGATTGCGAGGGCCGCATTGTGGTGCAGGCCCGCCAGCTGGCGATGGTCCCCGCGGCGCAGGCCTGAGTATCGCGGGCGACCCGCTGCGCCCGGCTTCGCCGCTTGCGATCGCCCGGTACCCGCGAAACCCTTAGTCATCTGCCATGCTGTGCGACATGGCGAGAATCGCGATCGTCGGCGGGGGCAGCATGGGCGAGGCCCTGCTGTCGGGCTTGCTGCGCGCCGGCCGCCAAGTCAAGGACCTGGTGGTGGCCGAGAAGATGCCCGATCGCGCGCGATACCTCGCGGAGACGTATTCGGTGCTGGTGACCTCAGTGCATGATGCGGTTGAGAACGCGACGTTTGTCATCATCGCGGTGAAACCCTCCGACGTCGCTTCGGTGGTCGCCGAGATCACCGCGCTGGCCGCCGAATCCAGCGACGACGTCCCCGAGCAGGTGCTGATCACCGTCGCGGCGGGGGTCACCACGGCCTACCTGGAGTCCAAACTGACGGCCGGGACGCCGGTGGTCCGGGTGATGCCGAACGCGCCGGCATTGGTCGGCGCCGGGATCAGCGCCATGGCCAAGGGCCGGTTCGCGACCAATGAGCAGCTCAAAGAGGTCGCTGCGCTGCTCGACTCGGTGGGTGCCGTGCTGACGGTGCCCGAGGAACACCTGGACGCCGTGACGGCGGTATCCGGTTCCGGTCCGGCGTATTTCTTCCTGATGGTCGAGGCGTTGGTGGACGCCGCCCTCGGAGTCGGGTTGAGCCGCTCGGTGGCCACCGAGTTGGTCGCCCAGACGATGGCCGGGTCGGCGGCGATGTTGCTGGACCGAATGGAGCAGGACCGCGGAGCACCCGGTGAGAAGGCCTCGGACCTATCCCTGGACACCACCGCCGCGCGGCTGCGCGCGATTGTTACCTCGCCCGGCGGTACTACCGCGGCTGCGCTGCGGGAACTGGAAGGCCGCGGTTTGCGGGCGGCCGTCGACGAGGCCGTGCGGGCCGCAAAAACACGCTCTGAGCAGCTAAGAATTACATCAGAGTAATTTATAGAATTTTATTTATTTGCTCTCACCCGTCGCAGTAACCCCACTAGTCCCGCTATTCTCCTCTTGGTATGCACCTGTGGGTGCCAGCGGAGGGGAAGCCGCTGGGACTGCAGATGCCTGACTGATTGGGTTGCGATGACGTCTATGAACGGGCCATCGGCACGGGATTCGGCTGGCGGTAAATCGGGACGTGATACAGGTTCCGTAGACGGCCAGCCGCCCCGGACGCAATTCCTGACTGTGGCCGAAGTGGCAGCGCTGATGCGGGTCAGCAAGATGACGGTCTACCGGCTGGTTCACAACGGTGAGCTGCCGGCAGTCCGAGTGGGGCGATCCTTCCGGGTGCACGCGAAGGCCGTGCACGACATGCTGGAGAGCTCCTACTTCGACGCTGGCTAACGCCGGCAGTTGGACCGCGACACTTAACCCTCGCGGACACGCCGATAGGCGTCGCAGTGGCTTAAGTCTCGCGGTCATCGGATGCTGCGCGAGTGATCGGTGGTTTTGGTGTTCGACGCGCCCACCCGGGTAGAGTGTGCGGGTTGTTGCACATGGTCGACCATGGCGGACTCGTGCCGTCACACAGATAGCGGAGTTATGGGTTCAGTAATCAAGAAGCGGCGCAAACGGATGTCGAAGAAGAAGCATCGCAAGCTGCTTCGCCGTACCCGGGTGCAGCGCAGAAAACTCGGAAAGTAACTTCCGCCAACGGTTGCCGCAGGTCGCAGGAGACGCCTCGGCAGCTGAGAGGTCGCTAGGCTAGCAACGTGGATTTGTCGGGCGGTGAACCAGACACCGGAACGGGCACCCGGACAAGTGGCACTGACGGTAGTGCGAGTGATTCCGTGCATTACCCGAAGGTCGTATTGGTCACCGGTGCTTGCCGGTTCTTGGGTGGTTACTTGACCGCACGCCTGGCGCAGAACCCGCTGATCAACCGGGTCATCGCGGTTGACGCGATCGCGCCCAGCAAGGACATGCTTCGCCGGATGGGCCGTGCCGAGTTCGTCCGCGCCGATATCCGCAACCCGTTTGTCGCCAAGGTGATTCGAAATGGCGACGTCGACACCGTGGTGCACGCCGCGGCGGCGTCGTTTGCGCCGCGCTCCGGTGGCGGCGCAGCGTTGAAAGAAATCAACGTGCTGGGCGCGATGCAGCTGTTTGCGGCCTGCCAGAAGGCGCCGTCGGTGCGTCGAGTGGTGCTCAAGTCGACGTCAGAGGTCTACGGGTCCAGTCCGCACGATCCGGTGATGTTCACCGAGGACAGCAGCAGCCGTCGTCCGTTCCGCGAAGGGTTTCCCAAAGACAGCCTGGACATCGAGGGTTACACCCGCGGGCTCGGCCGGCGTCGGCCCGATATCGCGGTGACGATTCTGCGGCTGGCCAACATGATTGGTCCGGCGATGGAGACCACGCTGTCGCGATACCTGGCCGGGCCGCTGGTCCCGACGGTGCTCGGCCGCGACGCACGGCTGCAGTTGCTGCACGAGCAGGACGCGCTGGGCGCCCTGGAGCGCGCCGTGATGGCCGGCAAGGCGGGCACCTTCAACATCGGCGCCAACGGGGTCATCATGCTGTCGCAGGCGATCCGCCGCGCCGGGCGAGTCCCGTTGCCGGTGCCCGGATTCGGGCTGTGGGCGCTGGACTCAATACGACGAGCCAACCACTACACCGAGATCAACCGTGAGCAATTGGACTACCTGAGTTACGGCCGGGTAATGGACACGACCAGGATGCGACAGGAGCTCGGATACCATCCCAAGTGGTCGACTGCGGAGGCTTTTGACGATTATGTTCGCGGCCGAGGTTTAACTCCCATTATCGATCCAGAGTGGGTACGCTCGATCGAAGGTCGGGCCGTGGCAGCAGCGCAGCGCTTTGGTGGCCGAACCAAAATCAACTAAGGGGTGGGGGCAGGGTCTTTTAATGGCGGGCGATTCGAAGGCGAAAGTTATTCCGTTGCACTCGAATTCGAGCCGTGCAGCGGCGCAGCGGCGCGCCGACCAACGTACCCAAACTTCTCGTCAACATCCCTCGCTGCTTTCCGAACCCGGCTCGCGCGCTTCGGCCGATCAGATCGCCGCCGTGGTCCGCGAGATCGACCAGCACCGTCGCGCTGCCGGCGGCAAATCCGACACCCACGAGCCCGCCAACGAGCTGACGCACAAGGTCAGTGCCGTCGCCGAGTTTCTGCGGCAACGCCTGACCGGCGATTACAGCGTTGACGAGTTCGGGTTCGATCCGCACTTCAACGACGCGATCGTGCGGCCGCTGCTCAGGTTCTTCTTCCGGTCGTGGTTCCGGGTCGAGGTCAGCGGAGTCGAGAATCTGCCCGAGACCGGCGCGGCGTTGGTGGTGGCCAACCACGCCGGCGTGCTGCCGTTCGACGGGCTGATGGCCTCGGTAGCTGTTCACGACAAGCATCCGGCCCATCGCGATCTGCGGCTGCTGGCCGCCGACATGGTGTTCGACCTGCCGATGGTCGGTGAGGCTGCCCGCAAGGCGGGTCACACCATGGCGTGCACCGCCGACGCCCACCGGCTGCTGGCTTCCGGGGAACTGACCGCGGTGTTCCCCGAGGGATACAAAGGGCTGGGCAAGCGCTTCAAGGACCGCTACAAGCTACAGCGGTTCGGCCGCGGCGGCTTCGTGGCGGCGGCGCTGCACACCAAGGCGCCCATCGTGCCGTGCTCGATCGTGGGCTCCGAGGAGATCTACCCGATGCTGGCCGACGTCAGGCTGCTGGCGCGCCTATTCGGTCTGCCCTACTTCCCGATCACGCCGCTATTCCCGCTGGCCGGTCCCGCCGGGCTGGTGCCGCTGCCATCGAAGTGGCACATCGCCTTCGGCGAGCCAATCTCCACCGAGCATTACGCGGCCGCTGACGCCGAAGATCCGATGGTCACCTTCGAACTGACCGATCAGGTGCGCGAGACCATTCAGCAGACGCTCTACCAGCTGCTGGCCGGCCGCCGCAACATGTTCTTCGGCTGAGCCCGCCTACGCCGCCGGTTTGACCAACGTGAACTGGCAGACGTCGGTGTTGCCCTTGCTGAACAGGTCGGCGCAGCCGGTCAGGTACCTCATGTAGCGCTCGTAGACCTCTTCCGACTGGATCGCGATGGCCTCGTCCTTGCGCGCCTCCAGCGCCGCCGCCCAGATCTCCAGGGTGCGTGCGTAGTGCAGCCGCAGCGACTGCACACGGGCCACCTCGAAGCCGGCCTTGTCCGCGTGCTTTTCGACAAGCGCCACGTTGGGCAGTCGGCCGCCGGGAAAGATCTCGTTCATCATGAATTTGACGAACCGTGCCAGCGTCATCGTGATCTTGATCTCGCGCTGCTGGATTTCCTCGACCGCGGGGACCACGATCGTGTGCAGCAGCATCGTGCCGCCGGCCGGCAGCGCGGTGAAAGCCATCTTGAAGAAGTCGTCGTAGCGGTCGAAGCCGAAGTGCTCGAATGCGCCGATGGAGACGATTCGGTCCACCGGTTCGTGGAATTGCTCCCAGCCTTCCAGCAGGACCTGCCTGGAACGTGGGGTGTCCAGCTCGTCGAGCGATTTCTGCGCATGTGTGGCCTGGTTCTTGCTCAACGTCAGGCCGATCGCGTTGACGTCGTAGCGCTCGATGGCACGCCGCAACGTGGCGCCCCAGCCGCAGCCGACGTCGAGCAGCGTCATCCCGGGCTGCAGGCCCAGCTTGCCCAGCGACAGGTCGATCTTGGCCAGCTGGGCCTCTTCCAGCGTCATGTCGTCGCGTTCGAAGTACGCGCAGCTGTAGGTCTGGCTGGGGTCCAGGAAGAGCCGGTAGAAGTCGTCGGAAAGGTCGTAGTGCAACTGGACGTCGTCGAAGTGCGGCGTGAGATTCGTGCTCATCGGTTTCTGCTCTCCCCCTAACAGGTCCCGGCCGACACTATGCGCCGCTGCGGATAGAAGCAATTGCTGCAATCGTCGCAGCTGCGTCCGCATCAGGGTTGGACGACTCGCCGAGCATGGTGACGATGCTGGTGATCACCGGATTGGCGTCGGCGTCTGTGACTTCGCTGCGGATCTCGGCGATTACGGTTCCGTGGGATTCGATGACGTTGTCCAGATAGGTGTCGAAATACAGCCGGTCACCGGCCATGATCGGCCGGTGAAAGACGAATTTCTGGTCCCGGTGCAGCACCCGCGCAAGGTTGATCGGGATGTCGAACTTGGTGAAGACGTCCAGCTGAACACGCCGTCCGGCGACCGCAAGAAAGGTGAGCGATGCCACAGTGCTGTCGTAGCCGGCCTCGGCGGCCGACGCCTCGGAATAGTGCGACGGATGGTCGTCCTTGACGGCCTGTGCGAACTCGCGGACCTTTTCGCGTCCGACGTCGAAGTAGTCGGGGAACCGGTAGTGCGTTCCGATGAGTCCTTCGGCGCCCTCGGGAAGTGACATGCGCTGATCTCCACTCTTAGGGGGTGCTCAGCGGCGCAGCTTATCAGCGCGATTGGCGTCGGGACGCGACCGCGGCCAGTGCACCGCCCGCTGCACCCAGCGCCAAGGCCGACGGCACGCCGATCCGGGCGGCCTTACGCGCCGTCCGAAAGTCACGGATCTCCCAGCCCCGTTTGCGGGCAAAGTCACGCAGATGGCTGTCGGGGTTGATGGCGACGGCCGTCCCGACCAGGGAGAGCAGCGGCACGTCGTTGTAGCTGTCGGAGTAGGCGGTGCAGCGCTTCAGGTTGAGACCCTCCCGGATGGCCAGCGAGCGCACCGCGTGCGCCTTGCCGGGGCCGTGCAGAATCTCGCCGACCAGCCGGCCGGTGAACACGCCGTCGACCGATTCGGCGACCGTGCCCAGCGCGCCGGTCAGGCCGAGCCGGCGGGCGATGGTGATGGCGAGTTCGTACGGTGTGGCGGTGACCAGCCAGACCTGCTGGCCGGCATCGAGGTGCATCTGCGCCAGATCGCGCGTGCCGGTCCAGATCTTCTCGGCGATGATCGCGTCGTAGACCTCTTCGCCGAGTCTCTCCAGCTCTTCGGTGCGCCGGCCTTCGATGAAGGCCAGGGCCTTGCGTCGGCCCGCGGCGACGTCGTCGCTGTTCTCCCGTCCGATGAGCTGAAACTTGGCTTGCGCGTAGACAAATCCGAGCACGTCGCGATATGTGAAGTACTTGCGAGCGGCCAAGCCGCGGCCGAAATGTATCAGCGACGAGCCCTGCACCAGCGTGTTGTCCACGTCGAAGAACGCCGCCGCGGTCAGGTCGACCGGCGGCTGCTCTGGCCCGGGGGTGTCGTCGGTCTGGATGTCCACCAGCGCGCGGTCGGCGCTGGCGTTGGCCGCCAGCGTCTCCAGTTCCAGCTCAGCCGGGTCGGGTCCTGCATTGGGGCCGGGTTCTACGGTGTCCGAGCCGCCGGGAGCGCTCACCCTTCAACAGTATCCGGCCGTCGCGCGTTGGGGTGGTCGGCAAGGCCGGTGGCGCAGGGGAGGTCACCGGAGTTGGCTGCTCGCCTCTAGGGCGGCGCTGCCATACGGGTCTTCCGGTACGCAGAAGACGACCTCGCCCGAGCCGAATCGCTGCGTGCCGCCAATCGCCATCATCTCTCCCGACTGAACACCGACCACGAGCTCTCGCCTGCTCTCGTTGAGCTTTGCATTCATTGGTTCGAAGGAAAGCACATCCCTAGTCAAATCGAGGCTGAGTTTGCCGGCTTCGGAATCAATATCGATCGAAATGAGTGAGTAGTAGTTGTCGTAGGGTTTGCCGAACCAGCCGGTCGGTAGCACAATCCCGGTCACGGTGAGTTCTTGGTAGACGTCGAAGAAGGCCTTGATAAGCCCCGACAGGGCGTTCAAATCCATTTAGCAAAGCCAATCCAAAGTCCTGTGACTGCTACTTGTCATTCGAGGGGCCCCAATATTTGTCAGCATTTGCATTCTCGAGGGCGGTAAGGTCCTGACAAGCTTGTGCGGCTGATGAGTCGGAGAAGAGGTCTTCTATCCGGGATATGTTGTCACGCATCCAGGCTACAGCCTCAACGGGCGAAATTGGATTTCTTTCGTCAAAGCCATCCAAGTGCTGCCGAATTATCGATGCACGGAACCAGTTTTCGGGAGCGGCCAGCTTAGTTGGCGCTAAGTTAAACAGAATCTGTCCTCTGTCATTAGTGATCTGCCAGCTGATTGTGGGACCTGTCACTGTTAACGAGGCGTTGATTGTCTGGGCGCCTGTGGTCGTGGAATCGGTAATGTGGTAATGGCGGTTCAGATAAAGGAAGTCAAAATATTTCAAGAAGAACTCCAGGAGCGACTTCACTACAGTTTTCCTTCTGTCGGTGGAACCAAGGTATCGCCTACCCGTCTGTATCCGTGGGACTCAAAATACCGAATCTCTGCACCCGTGAAGCTATTTGGGCTTATCTTCCCAAACGGCACTGACAGCGTGATGGTGTCATGATTCGCGATTGCCAGGTCAAGTGCGTGCTGGTTGGCGGCGATTCTCTCGATCGGCGTAGCCGCCTCCCAAGCGTCCTCGATATCGAAGTAGCTCGCGTCGAGGGCGTCCGCCATTTCGATGTATGACGGTCCGCCGCCCGGCGGCCGAAATGGTCCGATTACGGTTCTGCCGCTGCCATTGAAGTGTTGTTCGGAGAGTGCCCGCAACTCTGGGCTCATGTGCTCTAACGGGTTGGTCAAATTGAACTCTGGACGACTAGGTGTCGCAATTTCTTGAGGCACGTCGTGGCCTGGTGGGTGTGTCTCGTGCGGTCCGCCGCCGTCCCCCGGTCCGTGATGCGAGCCTTGATGTGGGGGTGGTTCGGGTGGGTGATCGCCCGGTGCGCCACCGTGTGCCCGTGGAGGTGGTGGTGGTTCGGCCGGACGCCCACCGCCGGGCTCGGGGCTGTGGGTCAACGGCCGCTCCGACGACTGCTGTGCACCTGGCCAATGGCTAGCGCGTCCAGCCTCCGCGGGTCTGGGCTGTGGTGCGTAAGCGGCTTTAGGCGCGAGTTCAGCCGAACGTGCACCGGCTAACCCTGGCGCGAGTGTCGGAGGGGCAGACGCCGCCACAGGTTCGCCCCCAAGCGGTAGGTGGCCCAACCCGGATGGAACTGCCGCTGCGGGTTGGGGTACCGCGTCCACTGGCGTGTGGTCCACCCCGGACGGAACTGTCGCCGTCGGGTGAGGATCCTCAGCTGCTGGGACGTGGCCTTCTCCTGATGGCGTTGACGCCACTGGTTCGTGTGGCACACCTGGCGGCGTGGGCTCTCCGCTGGGTGGGGTTGTCGCGGCTGGTTGGGGTGGTTCGCCCGCCGGTGGCGGGCTCTCGCCGGGTGGAGTTGTCGCCGCTGGGTGCGGCGGCTCGGCGGCCGGCGGCGGACCTTCGCCCGATGGGGGCGGCGGTGATGGCGCGGGTGGCTCGGCCGCCGCTGGCGGGCTGTCGCCGGATGGAGTTGCTGACATCGGGTGGGGTTCGGCGGACGGCGGGGGGCCTCCTCCCGGTGGCGGCGGTGGGCCTCCACCGGGTGGGGGCGGTGGGGGTGGCGGCGGGCCGTGCCCTGGTGCAGCTGGCTCAACCGGCGGCTTGGGACCCTCGCCCGGCCCGGGCCTGTCGGCGGCCGGCGCCTTCGATTCGGTTGGGCTGTGCGGTGGCGTGTCGTGGGGTGCTGGTGCGGGTTTGGCTTCGGTTGGGCCATGCGGCGACGGGCCTTGGGGCGCCAGATCGTGCGGTGCCGGGTCGTGAGGCGCGGGCGGGGGCTCCGCGTGCGGTACGTGCGGTGCCGGTGCAGCAGGACCGGATTTCGCCACATCACCGAGCCCCCGCATCGCCTCGGCTTCCCTGGGGGCCGCCTTCGCTGCAGCTTCCGCTGCGTCAGCGGCAACGTGAGCGCCCTTGGCGGCCGCCGCTGCTTCACCGCCACCAGGAACAAACAGCGAAGCAATGTCAAAGGTGCTCTTGCCGGCGGCCTCGGCAGGGTTGGTTGACCACTCGTCCCAATGGACGGCATTCTTACCCAGGGTTTTCCACGCGTCTGCGACACCGGGCGCGTGGTCGCCGCCGAGACCGACGAGCGGAGCCATCCCGTCGATCATCTGCGACCAGGAGTCGTACCAGCCTTTTGGATCGACGAAAGGTCGCATCGCCCCGTAGGTCCAGCCATCCTTGATCAGACCGCCCGCCTCTTCGGCCAGGCCCTTGCCGAACTGGCCCACCTGGTTGATGGCCCGACCGACTGGGGTGCCGTGCAGGAACTGATCCCACTCCTTCTCGGCGTAGCGACCCATGGTGGTGAGAATCGTCTCCGCTTCGGTGACTGCGGTGGCGATTTGTTGGCGCAGCGCATCGACTTCCGCGGTGAAGTTGTTGACGATCGTGCGAATATCGTTGGCGATTTTCCTGATCTCGTCTTCGTCTTGATCGGTTAGAAACTCCCAGACCTCTTTGAGCCCAGTCGTCGGGTCGCATATACGCGACAACAAATCCAGGATCGCCGCGTGAACCGCATCGATCTTGGCCGCATAGGCAGTCAGCTGAGTCGCGATGGACACGCACTGTTGCAAGATCGTTCCCGCGCTGCGGCCAGCTTCACTGAACGCTGCGGCCATCGCCGAACCTTCGGGTATCTGTTGGGCGCCGATAATGCCCATCGGTCCGAGGGCACCCGTGATTTCGCTGACCTCAAAGTTGGTGCCGGCGCTAATCCAAGCCGCCGCTGCACCCCGCAATTTCGCCGAATCGCCGTTGGGCCAAATCATTCCGATGAAGGGAGCCACCCATCCCCAGCCCGCTGGCGCACTGGTACCTTCCCCGACGGCCGACGGCGTCGCACCCGGCCGCACAGCAGCGGTTTGATGCGGGGCGGGAAGGGCTTCGCCGTGCCCCGACACATTTGAATTCGCGTCGGCGACCGAATAGTTGTGCGCCGACATGCGCACGCCATAACCCAGCCCGCACAATCCATTACGGGTGGTAGCCATTGCCTCGAGCAGTTTGGATGCCGAAGTGTTGTAGCTGCGCCCAAATGCCGCACCGGCGGGATCGTTACCGGCCATCCCGTTGCATCCGCCAAGCGCCGAGGTCAATGTCGAGACGACGGACCCAAGATTCTCGCCAACCGAAATTACCTGAGCACCAGCGCCGTCCAGCGCCGCCGGATCGACGGTAAGCGGAGCCATTAGCTCAGGGCCACATGGCCAGATTTGCTGCCATCGCGCCGGTGTAGTTGTGATGCGCCGTGGTTCCGGCAGTTTTCAACTGCCCCAACGCTTCTCGCATCGTCTTCTCACCATGCGACCAATGCCGGTGTGCCTCAGCGTGAGCGGCAGCCGCCTCGCCTGACCACGTCTGGTGGAGATTAGCCACCAGCGAGTTGATTTCACCGACCACGCTTTCCGTATGCTGCACGAACTCGCCCATCAGCTGCAGCGCATCCGCCAACGCCTCCGGATCCACGCTGAACGGCTCAGTCACGGTCAATCCCGCATAGCTGTTGGGTCGACGCCGACTCTTGAGTCTGGAAGTCAACACCGACGACACCGACCGCCTTCGCCAGAATCGACAGCCCCAAGTGGATCTCACCGGCTCCGCGATGCCACAGGTCCCATGCCTGCCCATAGGCTCCGCCCGCTCCACCCTGCCAGCCGGCCACCATGTCGCGGACCTGGCTATCAAGCTCAATAAGCCTGGAATGCAAGTCTTTTGCCGCACCCGACAACGCCTGCGAAACCCCGTGCATCGCCTCGGGATCAGCCCGCAGAACCCTGGGATCAGCCATAGTGGTAAAGCTAATGCCCAGACGCACGCGGCACAATTCACTCCGGCGTCAAAACACACCACCTGCCACACTGGGGCGATGAGCCGTTCACAGGTGCAGCTGTTGACCCGCGCCGGCTGCACGATCTGCGACGGGGTGCATGCGCAGCTAAAGCAACTGGCCGCCGAACTCGACTTCGACTTGTCGACCACCGACGTCGACGCCGCCGCCGCGGCGGGCGACAGCAGCCTGCGCGCCGAGTTCGGAGACCGGCTCCCTGTGGTCCTGCTCGACGGCCGCGAGCACAGCTACTGGGAAGTCGACGAGCCCCGGCTCCGCAAAGATCTCGAGGGGCCCCGGTGACGACCGCGCAAATTTGGTGGCCCACCTGTAAAACGTCTACCGTGGACCTCAGTTCGATCACTGGTGATAGCAAGGGAGCAGGCCAGGTGATGCAGCCGTGAGCGTCCTGCTCTTTGGGGTGTCGCACCGCAGCGCCCCGGTCTCCGTTCTGGAACAGCTGAGCACCGACGAATCCGACCAGATCAAGATCATCGAGGAGATGATGCAGTCGCCGCTGGTCACCGAGGCCATGGTGCTGTCCACCTGCAACCGGGTCGAGGTCTACGCCGTGGTCGACGCCTTCCACGGCGGTCTGTCGGTCATCGGGCAGGTGCTCTCCGAGCATTCCGGGATGTCGCTGGGCGACCTGACCAAATACGCCTACGTGCGCTACAGCGAGGCCGCCGTCGAGCACCTGTTCGCCGTGACCAGTGGCCTGGACTCCGCCGTCATCGGCGAGCAGCAGGTCCTCGGCCAGGTGCGCCGCGCCTACGCCGCCGCCGAGGCCAACCGCACCGTCGGCCGGGTGCTGCACGAGCTGGCTCAGCGCGCGTTGGCGGTCGGCAAACGCGTTCATACCGATACAGCGATCGACGCCGCGGGCGCGTCGGTGGTGTCGGTCGCGCTGGGCATGGCCGACACCAGGCTTGGCGGCCTGAAAGGCAAGACCGCGGTGGTGGTCGGCGCCGGCGCGATGGGTGCGCTGTCGGCGGCTCACCTGATCCGGGCCGGCGTGCGGGACATCCACGTCGTCAATCGGTCGCTGCCCCGGGCGCAGCGGTTGGCCCGCAGGATCCGCGAATCGGGCGCCGGAGCCGAAGCGCTTGGCCTCGACCGGCTGCCCTCCGCGCTGGCCGACGCCGACGTGGTGGTGAGCTGCACCGGCGCGGTGCGTCCGGTGGTGTCGCTGGCCGACGTGCACCATGCGCTGGCCGCCACCCGCCGCGACGAAACCGACCAGCCGCTGGTGATCTGCGACCTGGGTATGCCGCGCGACGTCGACCCGGCGGTCGCCGGGCTGCCGGGCGTCTGGGTCGTCGACATGGACCGGGTGCAGCGCGAACCGTCGGCTCGTGCCGCGTCCGCCGACACCGAGGCAGCCCGCCACATCGTCGCCACCGAAGTCGCCACCTACCTGGCCGGACAGCGGATGGCCGAAGTCACTCCGACGGTGACCGCGCTGCGCCAACGGGCCGCCGACGTCGTCGAGGCGGAGCTGTTGCGCCTGGACAACCGGCTGCCAGGACTCGACGCCGCACACCGCGACGAGGTGGCCCGCACCGTGCGGCGAGTGGTCGACAAGCTGCTGCACGCACCGACCGTGCGGATCAAGCAGCTGGCCAGCGCGCCCGGCGGCGATAGCTATGCCGAGGCGCTGCGCGAGTTGTTCGAGCTCGACCAGACTTCCGTCGACGCCGTCGCGACCGCGGGTGAATTGCCCGCTGTCCCAACCGATTCCGCAGAGTAGCCGCTTGTCAGACGTGATCCGGATAGGCACTCGGGGCAGCCTGCTGGCCACCACCCAAGCTGGTGGCATTCGGGACGCCTTGGCGGCCAACGGCCATCGCGCCGAGTTGGTGACCATCAGCACCGAGGGTGACCGCTCGTCGGAGCCGATCGCCAGCATCGGTGTCGGGGTTTTCACCGCCGCACTCCGCGAAGCCATCGACGACGGACGCGTGGACGCGGCGGTGCATTCGCACAAGGACTTGCCGACCGCCGATGATCCACGGTTCGTGATCGCCGCGATCCCACCCCGAGAGGATCCCCGCGACGCGGTGGTGGCCCGCGACGGGTTAGTGCTGGCACAGCTGCCGAGCGGCTCGGTGGTGGGCACCTCGTCGCCCCGGCGGGCCGCGCAGCTTAGAGCACTGGGTCTCGGTTTGGAAATCCGCCCCCTAAGAGGCAACCTTGATACCAGGTTGAACAGGGTAAGTAGCGGTGATTTGGACGCAATCGTGGTAGCCCGGGCGGGTCTGGCCCGACTAGGGCGTCTCGACGACGTCACCGAGACGCTGGAGCCGGTGCAGGTGCTGCCGGCACCGGCTCAAGGTGCGCTCGCCGTCGAGTGCCGCGCCGGGGATTCCCGACTGGCGGCACTGCTGGCCGAGCTCGACGACGCCGACACCCGCGCGGCCGTCACCGCCGAGCGTGCCCTGCTCGCCGAACTGGAGGCGGGTTGCT
>Ga0209040_10000835_pt1 | contig 23904 bp, 27 predicted proteins | sample BogFormECP12_OM3_FD_188240 | JGI IMG/M metagenome (GOLD analysis project Ga0209040, IMG submission 188240) | Bog forest soil microbial communities from Calvert Island, British Columbia, Canada - ECP12_OM3 (SPAdes) (version 2) | ecosystem: Environmental > Aquatic > Freshwater > Wetlands > Bog ... | reverse complement strand
CCGTGGGCATCTCCAGGGCCCCAGGGACCCGCGGGTCAAGCCCGCGGGTGACGGAACAGATTATGGAGGAAAATTGATGAGCGACGAGCTGCCGACTGCCGCCCGCGTTTCGGATCCCGGCATTCGCGCCCTTTATCGCCAGGAGAACCGGTGGCAGGCCTGGCTCGATGTCGAGGCGGCGCTGGCCAAGGCGCAGGCCGAGCTGGGCATCATCCCGCAACCGGCGGCCGAGGCGATCGCAAGGGCGGCGCATCTCGAGTTGCTCGACCGCGCCCGCATCGACGAGGGGTTCGCCCGCACCGGCCATACGATCGTGCCCCTGGTCTGGGAATTGAGCCGGGTCACCGGCGAGCCCCATGGCGGCTGGGTGCATTGGGGCGCGACGACGCAGAACATCACGCAGACCGGCGACCTGCTCGTCTTGCGCCAGGCGCATGGGATCTTTTTACGCCTGATCGGCGACGCGCTTTCGGCGATGGCCGATCTCGCCGAGCGGGGCGCCGACATGCCGATCGCCGGGCGCACGCACGGCCAGCACGCGCTGCCGGCGACATTCGGCTATAAGCCCGCGGTGTGGATCGACGAGATGCTCCGCCATGTCGAGCGGCTGCAGCAGGCGGCGCCGCGCCTGTTCGTCGCGATGCTCGGCGGCGGCGCCGGCACCTTTGCCTCGCTCGGCGCGCAAGGCCCGGCGGTGCAGGCTGGGATGGGCAAGCATCTCGGCATGTTGCCGATGCGGGTGCCGTCGCGCACCTTGGGCGATCACCTCGCCGAGAACATTTGCCTCTTCGGCCTCCTCGCCGCGACCTCGGGCAAGATCGCGCGCGAGATCTACACCCTGATGAAGACCGAATTCGGCGAGATCGAGGAGCCGGTGCCGCCCGGCACGGTCGGCAGCTCGACGATGCCGCAAAAGCGCAACCCCAAGCTCTGCCAGGACATCATCGCCGCCGCGGCCGAGGTGCGCGCCAGCGTGCCCCTGGCATTGGAGGCGATGCAGACCGAACACGAGGCCGACCGCACGACGAGCCTGATCATGGACGCGGCCGAGGCGCGCGCCTCGATCGCCTTGGGCGACGCATTGAGCCGCCTCGTCGAGGTCTTGCGGGGCTTGCGCCTCGACCCCGAGCGCATGCGCCGGAACCTCGATCTCGGCGGTGGGCTGATCATGGCCGAAGCGATCATGCTCAACCTCGGCGCCGCGATCGGCCGCCAGCACGCTCACGACGTCGTCTACGACGCCGCGCAGTCAGCCTTTGTCGAGGGCCGCCCCTTCGCCGAGCTATTGGCCGCCGATCCGCGCATAACCGCACATCTCGACGCGGAGGCGATCACCGCCTTGCTCGACCCGACCGGCTATACCGGCCTTTGCGCCGAAATGGCCCGCGACGCGGCCACCCGCGGTCGGGCTAGCGCCGCCGAGATCGGCCCGCACAACGGTTAAAGTTAAATACTGATGCAAAAGCAAGCTCGGAAAATCAGAAAAAATGTGCTGGGGCCGCACCGACCCGGCTGTCCATTATGCCTTTTACGAATTTGCGGATCTCGCTGAGGCGCAAGCGGCGACTGGGTCCGCGAAGATCGCGCCGCTGGTCGCCGATTTCGATCGCATCTGGGGCAACCGGGTGCCGCGGCGGCGCGAAATTTTGGCAATCGTGCAAGAGATGGAACTGTCGGCGCCCTAACTGATCGCAGCTACATGACCAAGGCACGCTGGATACCGTGGCCTATTTTACCAAGGAGACCGGAGGCCGGGCGAGGGCGGGAATGTTCCTTAACAAGGCTCCTTTGCGCCTGTTGAACGGCGATCAAAAATTAAGAAAAACGCACCACGGGAATCACTCTCAAAAATGAGGGTTTTTGAGAGGGGTAGGTCCGACAGGAACAACCAGTAAACAGCTTTTCCGAATGGGTTATTGCAATCCGGACAAGAGTCGCAATGTGGGGGGGGAAATCTCCGAGCAGGGAAAGGGGCCGACGACATGGTTGGCGTTTCCTCAGGCGATAGTAGAGCGATACGCGATGCCTGAGGAGTTGAGCGGCGTGGATACCATTCCCCCTGTCACTCCGGGGGAGAGCATACAGCCAAAAGTACCGGTATCCGATCTGGAAGCAGGCGAGACTCGCGGTGTATGGCGTTGGGTGAAGTTTTGGGGCGGGCGATCCCTCGCCGCTTTAAGCACAATCTCGACAGTAGTACTAGCAGGCTGGATCATCTGGGTGGTGGCCGAGGCGACGCTGCGAAAGCACAGCCTCGATATAGAGTCGATTGGGGTGCTTAAGCGGCTAACAGACGATGGTTTCAGCGCCGAGGTTGTCACACGTCGACTGCGTGATGCGATCAAAACGGTACAGGCCCGTGCAAGTACAACGATGGCAAAGGCCCAGGTAGACGTTCACCAAGACATATCGAATGTCACCATCCCAAAGGCCGGCATTTCCGCAGAGAGCGTAGCCGCGTCGATTCGCCGGCTGCTGCCCGAAAGCTGGCAGCATGAAATATCCGGTGAGTTCGTCTTATCCGGTGCGGAGCTTAGTGTTCGACTGCGCTTGAATGGTGAGGTGGTGTTCTCCGACACATCGACCACCTCGGACGCGGTTGATGGGTTGATCGATAAGGCTGCCTTAAAGCTTGTGGAGAAGACACAACCGTATGTCGCCGCTTCCTCGCTGTTCGAAACGGGTGATTTGTCAGGTGCAATGCAGCTTGCAGACCAGATTATCAACTCATTGCCGCCCGACGACGAAAGCGTAATGAGGTCCTACAATCTAAAGGGGCTTGTCGCGGAAAAGAAACAAGAAAATGATAATGCAGAAGCTTTTTTTATGAAGTATCGTAACTCCGTGTTCACAAGAACTAATTTAGGTCGTCTTCGTTATGATCAACATAGGCTAGAGGAGGCGATCAGCGAATACCGCCTGGCGATCCAGCTCGACCCGAAAGACGCTCACCCGCACACCAATCTCGGCACTGTCCTCAGCGATCAGGGCAAGCGCGAGGAGGCGATCAGCGAATACCGCCTGGCGATCCAGCTCGACCCGAAAGACGCTCTCCCGCACTACAATCTCGGCAATGTCCTCAGCGATCAGGGCAAGCGCGAGGAGGCGATCAGCGAATACCGCCTGGCGATCCAGCTCGACCCGAAATTGCCTGCTCCGCAGAACCTCCCTGTAGCGAAGTAGTGCAAAATTCAAGACTTTCGGAAACGTCGCCCGCCTCAATTCCGTCAACGGGTTACGCTTTGCATAAGTTATGACCAAAAATATCCCGCAAAATCACCGTCGCGTCAGAAGGCTAGCCGATCACCCATTTTTCGGCTTGAATGAGTTGCAGCAGGCCCATGCAAGGCACCATTCCCAACGCGGTGCAGACGTCTGGAATATTTGGCCGTTGCAGGTTGCCGGTCGGCTTCTCATCGGTCACGATTGGCACATTTGCGACACGGGCGAGGGCGATCACGAAAGGGTCGGCCGACGTGCGTAGCTTTCTCTCTCCGACCAGCCGTGGAAACTGTGCCAGTACCGCCGCCGCCTCGATTTGAATTGCCTCTTCTAGTTCACGAAACATCTGCTTGCGCGCCGACAGCCACGTGTGCAGCTCATCCGAGCGCCTTCCCGTTTCACGAAGCACTTCCATTGGTGCCGTGAGGCGACCGTCGCTGATTAAGCCGTCAACCCGCCTCCAAAACGGCGGGAAATTCTCAATAGGATAGCGCTCCTGCCATGCTGCGATTAGTGCGCTTGTGTCGATGCAGTAGACAACCATCTCGCCCCGTCATTCCGCCGGCTGAAATGCGGCACGCTCCAGCGCGGGGATATGCTTGACCTTGGCCCCCAAGTAGCTCGACACGTCGTTTAGTGTAATCCGCTGATCGTAGTAACTTCGCAGCACCAGCCGCGTGAAGCCACGCCCATTCCAGCTCATCACCATGATGGGCCGCTTGATCCGCACTGATTTTTTTTCTAGGGCGCGATCCTCGGCCTGTTGCCTGTTTTCGGCGTCGAATATCTCCTCCCATTCCTTATAGTGATCCCAACTGGCGCGCTTGAGCGTCACAAAGCGCAGCAACAGCGCTGGACGGCTTACGCCGATTGCCCCGCTGATACGCCGCAATTCTTCATCGCTCCACTCGCGCACGCCGGAGCCGACGACTTCATGGAACGACAGAACCAGCTCGTGCGGCATCAAGGTCGCCGCCGCAACAGCATCGCAAAACCGCTCGATGCTGCGGTCAGCGGGCTTTAATGTCGGATAGTCGCCGGTATCGTTCGAAATGGCGCTTTCGCCAAGCAGCACGTGGCAGAGTTCGTGAATCAGAGTGAACGCCTTGCCGCCCTGGCTGTAGTCCCTGCCATTGACGACGATCACCGGAAGCTCAGGCATCGCAATCGCGAAACCGCGCATCTCCTTCAAATCGACGCTCCAATGCGGCCCGCTAATGAGGAAAACGAGAACGTCGTTTTCCTCAAGTCGCCGCCGCCAGAAATCGAAAGCTCGACCTTGTTGGGCGGCCCGCTGCTGACTCTCGATATCGACGTTGAGAAATTCACGAATCGCTCGGCCGACCTGTTCGGGATCATCCTCTATCGTCGCCCTCAGCGGAAAGCGCCGCGGCTCGCTGTCGAGTTCTTGGGACAGCTCTAGCGCCAGCTCGCGCCGGTCGTAGGCGCGGCGGATATGAAACGCGAGGTTAGCCGAGATCGGTTCTTCTTCGGCATCGCGCAGCCGCCGGAAGTCGCGCAACGGTGCGAAATCCGTGGGTGGCTCCGGCAGGTAAAACACCGCAAGCGGGAAATGATATTTAGCGGCCAAGTCGCGGAGTTGCCCCAGGGTCGGTGCGTCTTCGCTGCCGTCGCGTTCCCACGCTTCCAGCCTTTCGGCCGGTACATGCGCTGCCTTCGCCGCGTCTTCGAGTTTCACCTTCGCGCGGTCGCGCGCCCATCTCAGCAGCTCGGGCTTCACCAAGGCTTTAATAGTGGCCATTTCGACCACCTTCGATCATGTCCCCTGCTGCAAGCGTATCTGCCGCGCGTATCGCGCGCCAGAGCGTCGAGTGATCGACGCCGAGCAGCGCCGCCATGCCGGCGGCTGTTTGCATGCCGCCCTCGATTGCGTCGCGAGCGTGCGCGATTTGCTCTGATGAGAGCTTGCGCGGCCGGCCGACATGCTTCCCGCGCTTTTTCGCGGCGGCGATGCCAGCCGTGACCCGCTCGACAATTAGCGAGCGTTCAAACTCGGCCAATGCACCCATTATGTGGAACACTAGCTTGCCGCCGGCCGTGGTGGTGTCGATGGTTTCCGACAACGATGCAAAGCCGACTCCGCGCGCACCCAACTGCGCGACTGTCTCAATCAGGTGCGGAAGGGATCGGCCAAGACGGTCTAGCTTCCACACCGTCAACACGTCGCCCTCACCGACCCGGCTAAGCGCCGCGTCAAGACCGGGCCGGCGGACAGCGATGCCCGACACCCCACAATCCTCGAACACTTTCGTGCAGCCGGCTTTCGTCAGCGCGTCGTGCTGAAGATCAAGCGATTGCTCGTCGGTTGAGATGCGCGCATAGCCGATTTTCATAAGGCGATTTTGCAATAGGGTTTTGCAAATGTCGAGAGTCAATGATTCCAATTCTCTAGCGGGGCGCTTCCGACCATTGCAAAAGGTAGAGGTTTCGCAAGGCGACCGAGGACTATCCCTCGGCGCGTATGGGCCGACACGACTAACGGCGAACGAGCCGGCAGATGCTCATCGTGCTCGACCGCCTGGCTACTCACGGCGACTATGCCGACGACGAGGCGGCCATTGAGACGGCCCGCTCATCTCTGCGCAGGAGCGCCGGCGTACGATCCGCGTTCATCGGGACACGCCGTTTTATCCGCTCGGCGAGATGATTGCCGAAACTCAAGGCATTTCTACCTGGCCCGGAGCACATGAAAGACTCGCGTGGCCCCGCCTGCTGCCCATTGCTCTCGGCGGGGTTTGACAAAAGGAACAATCATGTAATTGCCGTATTGGCATTGTATTCTCGCGGGCATCGGCACCCGTGAGGGGTGCGAGATTGCGATTTGAAGGAGTTGGCGATGCCTGATCTCGACCAGATAAAACAGGGGGAACAGGAGCTCGGGACCAGCGCGGCCGGTTCGCCCCGGGGTCAGCCGGGCAATCCCGCGGGCCGCGCGGCTGCCGCGACCACGTCAACCGCGCTCCCCGGCTTTTGCTCGCCGGCGAGGGCGAGGCGCTGACCCGCAAAGCCGTCGAGCTGGCGCTCGCCGGCGACCCGGCGGCGTTACGGCTGTGCCTCGAACGCATCGTCGGGCCGTATCGCGAACGCGCGGTCGAATTCACGATGCCGCCGATCCGCAACGCCGCCGATTTGGGGGGCCCGAGGGTAAGAGCTGACCCAACGGAGGCCGGGAAGATCAGAACGTTGCGTTGATCCCGCGAATGAGACGTCCCGTCCTAAAATCCCCGTTTGCGTTGTATAGTCTTCGCATGTCGGATTTTGAATGGGCTGACGATCGCCGACGGACGTGCCGAATGAGGGATGGATTTCCTAAAAAAACGGTGGGAGGCCGCCCGGGATTGGGCGCCAGCGCACGGGCGAGGTTATACAACTTCTGCAAGAAGTCTCGCTGCAGATTTGCTGCAGAAGCATCGCAGGGCACTCGGGTGCTCAGTTTTTAGTTGCGATGTGCAGCGCTGCGCCAGTCCGTATTTGGGCAACGCTCCTAGTAGGAGGACGATGATGGAAATCGGGGCTTCGATCTTTTTCACCGAGTACTCGATCTCGCCGGCCGAGCTGGCCGTCGCGCTCGAGGAACGCGGCTTCGACTCGCTGTGGGTCGCAGAGCACTCGCACATTCCGGTCACGCGCCGCTTCTCGCCGCCCGGCGGCGGCGAGTTGACCCGGCAGTACTATGACGTGATGGACCCGTTCGTGACGTTGAGCGTCGCTGCCGCGGTGACGAAACGGCTTAAGCTCGCGACCGGGGTGTGCCTTGTGCCGCAGCGCGACACGATCCAGACCGCCAAGCTCGTCGCCTCGATCGACCAGATTTCCGGCGGGCGCTTTATTTTCGGCATCGGCGGCGGATGGAACGCGGAGGAGATGGAGGACCACGGCACGGTCTACGCCACCCGCTTCAAGCGCATGCGCGAGCAGATCGAGGCGATGAAGGAGATATGGACAAAGGAGAAGCCGGAATACCACGGCGATCTGGTCGATTTCCCGCCGATGATGACCTGGCCCAAACCGGTGCAGCAGCCGTACCCGCCGATCATTGTCGGCGGCGCGTTCCAATACGCCGCACGGCGCGCGATCCGCTACGGTGACGGGCTGATCCCGCAAGCCCCCGATGCCGGGTCCGGAGCTGTCGAAGAATTTCTGCCGCGCTTCCGCCGAATGGCCGAAGAAGCCGGCCGTGACCCGGGCTCGCTGCCGGTGACCCTCGGCGGCGCTTTGGAGAACCTCGATGAGCTGAAGCGGTATCGCGACCTCGGCGTGGCGCGGATGAATGTCCGTCTGCCTGCGGCCAAGGCGAGCGAGATCATGCCGGTGCTGGACCGCTGGGCAACACTGATCCCGCAGGTGCAGCAATGAAGGCCGATGAGACGGAGCCGCACACGGTCACAATTTATACCGACTACAAGAGCCCATACGCCTATCTGGCGAAAGACCTCGCCTATGAATTGGAGCGGGACTTCCCGGTGCGCATCGATTGGCTGCCCTACCGGCTCGACATCCCGAGCTTTCTCGGCTCCGCCAGGGTCGACGACAAGGGCCGCGTCATCGAGGAGCAGCGCAATGCCCATCAATGGCGGCGGGTGCGCTACAGCTACATGGACTGCCGCCGGCAGGCCCGCAGACGGGGGCTCGTCATCCGCGGCCCACAGAAGATCTGGGATTCGACCCTCGCTCTGTGCGGCATGCTGTACGCGAAGCGCCAGGGGGACGAGGTGCTCCGCCACTATCACAACACGATCTTCGAACGCTTCTGGAAGCGCGAGCTCGACATCGAAAATCCCGGCGTGATCGGCGGAGTGTTGGCGGAAGCCGGCGCCGATATCGCCGGGTTTCCCGACTATTCGGCAGGGCCCGGCCGCATGGAGCTGGACCGCATCTGCCGTGCCGCCGAGGCGACCGGGGTGTTCGGCGTCCCGACCTTTGTCGTCGATGGTGAGCTGTTCTGGGGCCGCGAGCACCTGCCCGACATCCGCGAGATCCTCGGGGCGGCGGCGTAGCGAGCATTCGGTTATCGAGGCGTCCGGCCGGAATGGCACAGATAAACAATGGCGGTAGCCGTAACGAGCAGCACGAAAGCCTGGGCCCCGAACTGCGGCACCACAAAACTCATGATCAAGCAAAATATGCCGGATCCGCCGAGGATTGCCGACAGCAACCGCAAAGCCAGCCGCGACAGCAGGAAGCCGAGCATCAAGGGCCGCCTTCCCGATAACCGGATTTGGCAGCGGTGGCGAGGGTGATGGACAACCCGGCACGGATCTCCGTATAGCTGTGGATGACGAGCAGGCCGACCGCTGCATCCAAAGCGAGAGACAGCAGCAGCAGCGGCGCGGTGGTCACGCCAAATATCGTGATCAATCCATCGACCACGACGAACCACCCGAAAAGGCGCCAGAGCCGCCGCAATTGCCTCTCCTCAGCCGAACTATTAAAATCTAATTAAATTCGGCGCGCCTTTCTCGAAAATTGATGGTTAAGCCGATTAAAGGTGAGCGAAAAGTTCGACGCGGCGTCCGGACCGCGGACGGCTAAAGAAACTAGGCCCTTTGGCGGCCGGTCCCGGACCGCGTTCAGCCGAAGTAGGATCCGCCGTTCACGTGCAGGGTCTGGCCGGTCACGAAGCCAGCGCTGTCCGAAGCCAGAAAGACCGCCGCGCGCGCGATTTCCTCGGGACGGGCCATCCGTCCGAAGGGTATCGCCCGCGCCGCCTCCGCGAGCTCGGCCTCGCTGCTGCCATAGCGGGGCTGGGCGGTGTCGGTCAGACCCGGCGCGATGGCATTGACCCTGATCCGATACGGCGCCAGGTCCAGCGCCATCGCGCGCGTCATCGACAAGACGCCGCCCTTGCTCGCGACGTAATGCACGCCTCGGGGCGAGCTGCGGAATGCCGCGCCCGAGGGCAGATTGATGACGACGCCGTGCCGATTGGCCGCAACCATTGCTTTGGTTACGGCCTGCGCGCAGAAACACGCGCCTTTGAGATTGACGTCGAGAACGTAATCCCAATCGCTCTCTGTCATTTCGAGGAACGGAACGCGCGGGAATACGCCGGCATTGTTGATCAGCACGTCGATCGGCCCGAGCCCCCGCTCGACGGCCGCCACCATCGGCCCAATTCGATCAATCCGAGCGACGTTTGCCTTGACCAGCAGCGCGCTGCCCGCTACCGCGGACCCTCATTGGCGACGTCTTCCGCCGCAGCTTCGTCATCGAGCCAGTTGATTGCGACATCGGCGCCGGCCGAAGCAAATTCCAGCGCCATCGCTCGGCCGATCCCTTGCTGGGCTCCCGGTCACCAGGACCACCTCACCAGCGCATTGCATTGTTGAACCTCCAAGTAGCCTCTCACGCCGCCTTTCCAGCGGAGCGAGGGAGGGGACCGAGCAAGGGTCAGGGGCCTTTCCGCTGGATCAGGCCGTAGCCAACGCGGGGCGACGGTTGCGGAACGGGGTCGCCTTCTCGAAGGCATCGGCGACGCGGAGCACGGTCGGCTCCTGGAACGGCTTGCCGACCAACTGGATCGCCACCGGCAGCCCTCCGGCGCCAAAGCCTGCGCACACCGAAATTGCCGGGTAGCCGGAGACATTGAACGGCATCGTAAAATTGGGCGCCGCGAACAGGTCCCATTTCGGCACGGCGTCAATCTTTGCCGCCTCCATCGGCTGGGTTGCGGTCAGCACGACATCGAGCCCCCGCATTGCCGCCTGCAGTTCGGCACGAAGCTCGCGACGACGCCGTACTGCCTGGACATAGTCGACGCCCGTGACAAAGGAGCCGAGCATCAGCCGACTGCCCAGCCGCTCGCTGAAATCGCCGAGCCGGGTGCGCACCCATTCCTCATAGGCCGCGGCGCGCTCAGTGATCGAGATCAACGAGCCGCAGGCCAGCCAGTCCTGCAACGGCGACAATTGCACCTCGCGGATCTCCGCGCCGAGATCGCGGAAGGTGGCGATCGCCCCTGTGATGCCGTGCTGCGTGCCGTCGCTGACCTTGTGGTCGGTCTCGTGGAAGTGGTGGATGACGCCGATCTTGAGACCCTTGATGCCGCTGCCGAGTTGGGACGTGTAGTCCGGGATCGGGCGCGAGGCGCTGGCCGGATCGCGCGGATCGTGGCCGGCCAGCGCCTGGAGCATCAGCGCGCAGTCCTCGGCGGTCCACGCCATCGGGCCGATGTGGTCAAGGCTGAACGCCGCCGGCGCGACGCCGGCGCGGCTGACCAGACCGTAGGTCGGCTTGATACCCGCGATCCCGCACAGGGCGGCGGGGCCGCGGATAGAGCCGCCGGTATCGGTGCCGATGCCGCCGAGGATCAGCCCCGCCGCGACCCCGGCGCCGGTGCCGCTGCTGCTGCCCGCTGTAAAATGCTCGGTGTTCCACGGGTTGCGCGCCGGTGGCGCCGGCAGGTCGAAGGACGGTCCGCCATCGGCGAATTCATGCGTCGTCGTTTTGCCGATCAGCACGGTGCCGGCGGCGGCGAGCTTCTCGGCGCAGGCGGCATCCGTGTCAGGGATGTTGTCCTGCAGAAATCTCGACTGGCAGGTCGTGGGAATCCCCTTGGTATCGACGATGTCCTTGAGGCCGATCGGGATGCCGTGTAGCGGCCCCTTCGGGCCGTCCGCCATGATCGCCGCCTCGGCGGCGCGCGCCTCGGCCAGCGCCCGCTCCTCGCTCAAATAAACAAAGGCATGCAATTCGCCGTCGAGCTTGTGCACGCGATCGAGACAGGCGCGGGTCAGCTCAACCGGCGAGAGCTGCTTGGCCGCGATCACCCGAGCGGCCTCGGCGATGGTCTGGATCGCGCCGCTCATGTCAGATCCTCCTCGGCGAAGTCGTAAATGTGCGCGGGCTCGGCCATGTAGCCGCGCGGCTGGCGTACCCGCTCGGCCATCGCGGCGATCCCGGCATAAACCGATTTCAGTTCAGCCTTCTGCTCATCAGTCAAGCTGAGCCCGGCCCGAGCGAGCAGAAATTCGAAGGCCTCGTCTTTGATTTCAGGCACGGCACGGTCCTTTCCTGTTGAGCAATCGAGCAAACGATAACAGAACTGCGCTAAGCCGCGAGGCGCAGTTTCTCGCGCACCATGTCGGCGACGCGCTCGCCGATCATGATCGTGGCGGCGTTGGTGTTGCCGGAGACGACGGTCGGCATGATCGAGGCATCGGCGACCCGCAGACCCTCAACCCCGTGCACGCGCAGCTCCGGGTCGACCACTGCCATCGTGTCGTCGCCCATTTTGCACGTGCTGGTCGGGTGATAGACCGTGCCGCCGCGTTGGCGGGCAAAATCCAGCAACTGTTCGTCCGTCTGCACCGCGGGGCCCGGCAGAAATTCGGACTGGATGAAGCGCTGCAGATGCGGGTTCGCCAATAGCTGACGGCAGAGCTTGAGGCCGGCGACGATCGTGCGCTGGTCGGTGTCGGTGGCGAGATAATTCGGGTAGACCGCCGGCGGATCGGCCGGATCGGGCGTCTTCAATTTGATCTGGCCGCGGCTTTCCGGACGCAGCTGATAGGCGATCATCGTAAATCCGGAAAACGGGTGCAGACCGTCTTGCGGGCGCTCAGCGCTGAATGGCGAGATCGAGCATTTGATGTCGGGCGAGGCAAGCTCGGGACGCGTGCGCGCGAACAATGCGGCCGGCGAGGTTGCCATCGCCAATGGCCCGTTCTTGAACATCATATATTGCAGCCCGCTTTTCAGCTTGCGGACATTGCTCTGCATCACGTCGTTGACGGTGATCGGCAATCGGCACCTGAGCTTTATCGGGGCCGAATAGTGGTCCTGCAAGCTCTGCCCGACACCTGGCAGGTGATGGACGACCGCGATGCCGAGCTCGCTCAGATGCTGCTGCGGACCAATACCCGACAACATCAACAGCTGCGGCGAATTGACGGCGCCGCCGCACAAAATCACTTCGCGCCCAGCGCGGGCGGTGATAATCCGGCCGTCCTGCCGAAACCTGACGCCAGTGGCGCGGCGCCCGTCGAAGGTGATCTTCTCGGTCAGCGCGCCGGTCGTGACCTGCAGGTTGGGGCGCTGCATCGCCGGGCGCAGATAGCCGACCGCGGTCGAGCAGCGCCGGCCCTTGCGTGTCGTCGTCTGGTGGTAGCCGACCCCTTCCTGGGTCGCACCGTTGAAATCGTCGTTGCGCGGAAAACCCAGTTCCATTGCGCTGTGGATAAAGGCCTCGCAGATCGGGTGCCGATCGGGAACATCGGAGACGCAGAGCGGGCCCTCGGTGCCATGGAACGCGTCAGCGCCGCGCGTCTGGTGTTCGGCGCGCCTGAAATAGGGCAGCACGTCCTCGAACGACCATCCGGTATTGCCGAGCTGGCGCCAATGGTCGAAATCTTCGGCCTGGCCGCGGATATAGACCATGCCGTTGATCGACGATGAGCCGCCGAGCACCTTGCCGCGCGGCCAGAACACCCGGCGATCTGCGGCGCCGGGATCGGGTTCGGTCTCGTAGCACCAATTGAGCGACGGGTCGGCGAAGGTCTTGCCAAAGCCGAGCGGGATATGAATCCAGCGGTTCCGATCCTCGCCGCCGGCTTCAAGCAAGAGGACGCGGGTCGCCGGGTCTTCGCTGAGCCGCGCAGCGACGGCGCATCCGGCCGACCCTGCGCCGATGACGATGAAATCGGCTTCGATCTGATCACGTTGTGTCGTCATCGGCGTCTCCGTCAGAAAAGCTCAGGTTAGCATATCGCCCTGCCGAGCAGGTGGAACGGATGATACTCCTCGTCATCCCGGCGGAGGCCGGGATCCAAGCGGGAATGTGCACCGGCTTTCGCCGGTGTGACGAGAAATTCGGTACGACAAGGAAACCAAGATGACCCGAACCGTTGCTCGCCTGCTGGCTGAAAGCCTCGAAGCGCATGACGTGGACCAGGTCTATTGCGTGCCCGGCGAAAGCTATGTCGGGCTCACCAGCGCGCTGATCGAGCGCAATTCGATCCGCGTCATCGTCTGCCGGCACGAGGGCGGTGCGGGATACATGGCGGTGGCGGACAGTAGACTGCGCGACCGCGCCGGCGTGGCGATGGTATCGCGCGGTCCGGGGCTGTCGAACGCGATGGTCTCACTCCACTCGGCCTGTCACGACGCAACGCCAGTCGTGATGCTGATCGGGCAGGTCGAGCGCAAGGATTTCGGCCGGCTCGCATGGCAGGAGCAGAACTATTCGCGCCTGCTGTCCGACGTCACAAAGCTGGTGATCGAGGTCAATGAGCCGGAACAGGCCTCCGAGGCGATCGCCCGCGCGTTCCACGTCGCGGAGAGCGGCACCCCGGGTCCGGTCGCGGTGGTTCTGCCGGAGGACATTTTCGACGAGGAGACCGAGGCCGAGCTCAACCCGGCGCGGCCGCGGATCGCCGCCGGACCGCGCGCCGAGGATCTCGACCGGCTCGCTCAAATGCTCGGCGAGGCCGAGCGGCCGCTGGTGCTGGTCGGAGGCGCGCTATTGGCCGACGCCGTCCATGACGGCAGTGCGTTCGCCGATCTCAATCGGCTCTCCGAGGAATGGGTGTTGCCGATCAGCCCGACGCATCGCAGGCGCAATTGTTCGACGCGACGCACCCGAACTATGGCGGCTATATGGGGATCCGGGCTTCGCGAGCTGCCCGCCCCTGCGAAATGAAGGCCGGCGGCTCGCAGTCTAGCAGACAGATAGAAACGAGGCACGCCGATCAGCGCTGCCCGAGAAACGTCATTGTCGGCAGATATTGCTCGGCAGTTTCCGGCGCCATCGTCAGGACTGCAAAGCTGAAGCCGCCTACCGTTGAACCCTGTTCCCAGTTGGGCACCGCCTGGACCTGGACATAGCTTTGCATGCCGGCCGAGAGCTGGACGGTGTCGCCTTGCCCGGCCGGCGTTCCGAAGGCCTGGACCGTAAGCTTGTAGGTCCCCGGCGAGAAATCGTGAAAAAACGCGGTGCCCTCCGTGCTTTCGGTGATCGGCGCCATTGGCGAAGACCACAGGTCTGGCGCCCTCGATATTTCCTTGCGGCGGGTCGGCCTGCCGCAGGACCCACACCCGCGCCATTCCTGGTCCCAGCACCGGAGCCTGCGCCAGCGAAGTAGTCGGCGGGGTCGAGCTGGCGCAGCCGGCAATCACCAACAGCCCGAAACAACAACCCACGTAGCGGTCGGCACGCGATTTCTGCGCATCGCGGTCCTCCCCATCGTAATTGGCCGCCCCGTTGTCGGCGGCGAACGGGAAAGTATCAGATCACAGAGCTGCTGGACACGAACCTCCGCGCCGCTTCCGCCTCCGACAAGGTGCCCTTTGGCGGCATGAACAAGATGTTCAGTCGCATGTGGATGGTTGAAGAAAGTTACGAAGACCTTTCGACAAAGCTCAAGCAGCGAGCCGATGCGTCCGGATCAATGAGAGGATTTCGGCGGCGGCTTTGGGGATGTTGGTGCCGGGGCCGTAGATCGCGCTGACTCCGGCCTTTTTCAGGAAATCGTAGTCTCTAGGGGGGATGACGCCGCCGACGACGACGAGGGTGTCGCTGGCGCCTTCGCGCTTCAGGGCTTCGATCAGGGCCGGGACGAGGGTGCGGTGCGCCGCGGCGTGGGTCGAGACGCCGATGATGTGCACGTCGTTCTCGACCGCCTGGCGCGCCGCCTCCTCGGGGGTCTGGAACAGCGGGCCGATATCGACGTCGAAGCCGATATCGGCAAAGGCCGTGGCGATGATCTTGGCGCCGCGGTCGTGGCCGTCCTGGCCGAGCTTGGCGACCAGCATGCGCGGCCGTCTTCCCTCATCCCGGGCAAAGGACTCGATTTCTCGCTGCACCCGTCGGAAGGCCTCGTCGCCCTGGTATTGGCCGCCATAGACCCCGCTCACGGCGCGGATCTTGGCGCGGTGCCGCGTGAATACCTTTTCGAGCGCGTCGGAGATCTCGCCGACCGTCGCCCGGGCCCGCGTCGCCTCGATCGCCAGCGCCAGCAGGTTGCCGTTGCCGCTCTTCGCCGCCTCGGTCAGCGCGCCGAGCGTGGCGCTGATCCGGTCCGGGTCGCGCAGCCGGCGGATCCGCTCGAGGCGCTCGACCTGCTGGTCGCGCACCGCGGTGTTGTCGACATCGAGGAGCTCGACCGAAGCCGCCTCGCCCGAGCGGTATTTGTTGACCCCAACGATCGGCTCCTCGCCGCGGTCGATGCGGGCTTGGCGCCGTGCCGCGGATTCCTCGATCCGCAATTTTGGCATGCCGGCCTCGACCGCCTTGGTCATCCCGCCCATCGCCTCGACCTCCTGGATCAGCGTCATTGCCGCCGCGGCGATCGAGTGCGTCAGGCTCTCGACGTAATAGCTGCCGCCCAGCGGATCGACGACATTCGGGATGCCGCTTTCTTCAGCGAGGATCAGCTGGGTATTGCGGGCGACCCGCGCCGAGGCCGGGGTCGGCAAGGCCAATGCCTCGTCGAACGAGTTGGTGTGCAACGACTGGGTGCCGCCGAGCACGGCGGCGAGCGCCTCCAATGTCGTGCGGATGATGTTGTTGTGCGGATCCTGCTCGGTGAGGCTGACGCCCGAGGTCTGGCAATGCGTGCGCAATGCGAGGCTCGCCGGGTTTTGCGGCGCAAACTGCTGCATCAGGTGCGCCCACATCACCCGCGCGGCGCGCAGTTTCGCGATCTCCATGAAGAAATTCATGCCGATCCCGAAGAAGAACGAGAGCCGCGGCGCGAAATCGTCGATGTTCAGGTCGCGCGACAGGGCGGCGCGCACGTATTCGAGCCCGTCGGCCAAGGTGAAGGCGAGCTCCTGCACCGAGGTCGCGCCGGCTTCCTCCATGTGATAGCCGGAGATCGAGATCGAATTGAATTTCGCCATGTGCCGGGCGGTGTATTCGATGATATCGGCGACGATCCGCATCGACGGCCCGGGCGGGTAAATATAGGTGTTGCGGACCATGAACTCCTTGAGGATGTCGTTTTGGATCGTGCCGGACAACTTGTCCTGCGGCACGCCCTGCTCCTCGGCGGCGACGATGTAGCCGGCGAGCACCGGCAGGACCGCGCCGTTCATCGTCATCGACACGCTCATCCGGTCGAGCGGGATGCCGTCGAACAGGATCTTCATATCCTCGACCGAGTCGATTGCGACCCCTGCCTTGCCGACATCGCCGACGACGCGCGGATGGTCGCTGTCGTAGCCGCGATGCGTGGCGAGGTCGAAGGCGATCGACAGCCCCTTCTGCCCCGCCGCTAGATTCTCCCGATAGAACCGGTTCGACTCCTCGGCGGTCGCAAACCCGGAATATTGCCGGATCGTCCACGGCCGGTTGGCGTACATCGTCGCCCGCGGACCGCGCAAATACGGCGGGAAGCCCGGCATCAGGTCGCGCAGCGGCACGCCGGCGTGCTCGATCCCCTCGAGGTCCGCGGCGGTATAGAGCGACTTGACCCGGATGCCCTCCGGCGTCGCCCAGTCGAGGCTGTCGACGGGTTTGCCCTGCAGCTCGGCGCTGCCCAGCCGCGACCAGTCGTCGAGGCTTTTTGCTGGGAATCCGCCGTCCTCTGCCATCGTCTTCTCCCGCACCAGGCGAAGACTATATGGTCGCCGGCGCTCCCGCGTCCATGACAGCGGCAGCGCGCAGGGTGTGTCGGAGAACGATCGCGGCGGTCAGCAGCAAAACAGCCCCGGCCTGATGCGCCGCGGCGAGCGGGATCGGCACGACGAGGAGCAAGGTCGAGATGCCGAGCACCACCTGCAAGATTGCGATCGCCAGCAGCGCATGCAGTGCCTTGCGGGCCGGTTTCGGCAGGTTAGCCCGCAGCCCCGCCGACCAGAGGAGGAAAACGGCGGTCATCGTCGCAACGGCAAGCGCCCGGTGGTCGAACTGCACGGCGGCGATGTTCTCGAACCAGTTCAGCCATAAGGGCTGCAGCTGGGCATAGCCTGCGGGCACCAGCCTCCCGTCCATCAGCGGAAAGGTGTTGTAGGTCAGCCCGGCGCGGGTCCCTGCGACAAAGCCGCCGGCAAGGATCGTCAGGGCGACCAGCGCGAGCACGGCTTCGGCAGCCCGCCGCCAGCCCGGACCCGAGCCCGAGCGCACATCCGGCGGTGCCGGACCCCGAACGATGCCGAGCGCTACCCAGAGGATCGCGGAATAGATCGCGAGAGCGAGCGCGAGGTGGGCGACGAGCAGATATTGGCTGACCTCGACCCGGTCGGCGAGGCCGCTCTCGACCATGTACCAGCCGAGCGTGCCCTGAAGAAATCCGAAGAGCAGGATGCCGGCAAGCGGCGGCGCCAGCCGGCGCGGTAGCCGCCGCCGCGCCAGGAACCAGATGAATGGCACGGCAAACGCCAAGCCGATCAGCCGGCCCAACAACCGGTGGCAATATTCCCAGTAATAGATGCTTTTGAACTCGTCCAAGCTCATCGTGAAATGTATGGTCCGGTATTCGGGGATCTGTTGGTATTTCGCGAATTCCGCCGCCCAGTCGGAGGCCCAAAGGGGCGGCACGATGCCGATGACCGGCTTCCATTCGGTGATCGACAGGCCGGAGAGGGTGAGCCGCGTGATGCCTCCGACCACCACCATCAAGAAGATCAATCCGCAGCAGAGGAACAGCCATGCCGCTATCTGATTCACCCTGAAGCTTTGCCTCTCTCCGCCCGCGTGTGGGGGGAGAGGGAGGGGCCGCGGCGCCTCAGCGACGGGGAGGGTGAGTTGGGCTCCGCCCGAGTTCGGAGCTGGGGGCTCTCCCCACCTTAACTCGGTCCTCTCCGCCCCCAGGGGCGGAGAGGGCGGATTTGCCGCCTCGGATTGCTGTGAGAGCTTGTTCTGCCCTCGCGGATTCGCGGGGGTGCCTGCCGAAATCGACAAAGCCCGATCCTCACAAACGCGGATATCGCGCAAGGTGAGGGCAAGTTCCGCCAGCGGCAAGTGCCTCAGGAGGACCTATGCGTCGCGGATTAGCGATCCACGACCCTGGCGGCTAATGCAGCCGCAGCGATGCGCTGACGTAACGGAACCCGCCACGGCTGGCAGACCGGGCCTGGCCGACCTTTACTGAATGGAGCTTGCCCTCGATATTGCGGCTCCAGAATTCCAGGAAGCGGCGGAACTCGGGAAAGTCCGGAGCCAGGTCCAGCTTCTGCCAGACGAAGCTCTGCAGCAGGTCCGGGTAGTCCGGCATCCGGTAGATGATCTCGGCGGTGGTCAGCCGATACTCACCAAGGTGGGGCCTGGCATCGCTCATACGGATCTCCTCCGCTCGTTCCCGCTAGCCGCGAGCATGCCGTGCCGGTTTCGCTTCGGCAACTAAAAAGTAGCCTGAAACAGTAGCCTAGCAGCTTATTGGCGAGAGTGCTGCCAACCGTGCGCCGACACTCCCTTGAAGCCATGACGCGAAAGGTTAGATTAGATCATCACCGGAAACATTCATGCTGGCGGTTTGTTTGCCGGAGATGGGTGTCTGCCAGTCCTAAGGTCTCCACAGCGATGAAGCGGGTTTTGTCAGCCCTCGTTGTCTCAGCCGGCATCGCGCTGACTACGGGCAATATTTCCCCTGTGCTGGCCGGGGCGCCGATACCCCTGGCTGACGGCGCGCCGGTGCAGACCCTGGCGCCGGTGGTCAGCCGGATTACCCCAGGGGTCGTCGGTATCTCCGTGCGCGGGCGGGTGCGGGAAGACAACCCGTTGCTGCAAGACCCGATGTTCCGCCGCTTCTTCAACCTGCAGCAGCAGCCGGTCGAGCGCGAGACGCAGGCGACCGGCTCGGGCGTGATTGTCGACGCCGCGCAGGGTTATGTGATGACCAATGCGCATGTCGTCGAGAATGCGAACAGCATTGAAGTCACGACCAAGGACAATCGCCAGCTCAAGGCGAAACTGATCGGCCGCGACCCCGATACCGACATCGCCGTACTGCAGATCCCGGCCGGCAGTTTGACGGCGGTCCCGATCGGCGATTCCGATCGCCTGCAGGTCGGCGATTTTGTGCTGGCGGTCGGCAATCCGTTCGGTCTTGGCCAGACCGTCACCTCGGGCATCATCAGCGCGCTCGGGCGTAGCAATCTCGGCATTGAAGGGTATGAGGACTTCATCCAGACCGACGCGTCGATCAATCCCGGCAATTCTGGCGGTCCGCTGATCGATCTGCAGGGCCGTGTCGTGGGCATCAACACTGCAATCCTGGCACCCGGCGGCGGCAATATCGGCATCGGTTTTGCCGTGCCGATCAACATGGCCCGCCAGGTCATGGACCAATTGGTCAGCTACGGCGAGATCAAGCGCGGCCGCATCGGCGTGGCGATCCAGGATCTGACACCCGATCTCGCCCAGGCGATCGGCACCAGGCACACCCAGGGCGCGGTGATCGCTCGCGTGGAGCCGGGTTCTCCTGCCGAGCGAGCCGGGCTGCGGACCAACGACCTCGTCGTCGCTATCAATGGCGCACCTATGCGCAGCGGCACCGAACTGCGCAACCGGGTCGGGTTGTCGCGGATCGGCGATGAGGTCGAGCTGACGGTCGAGCGCGGCGGCGCGGAGCGGAGCGTGGCTGTTCACATCGAAAAGGCCACGACCACCGCGCAGCGGCAGCGTCCGAGACAGCGCTGACCGCGGGATGGCGCAAACACCCTACGAGGTGCTGGGCGTCAAGCCGGACGCCAGTGCGGACGAGATCCGCAAGGTCTATCGCAAGCTCGCCAAGCAGTTTCACCCCGACATCAATCCGGGTAAGCCCGAAGCGGAATCTCGGTTCAAAGAGATCTCCGCGGCTTACGACCTGCTCTCCGATCCCGAAAAGCGGGCGCGGTACGACAGGGGTGAAATCGACGAAACCGGCGCCGAGCGCCCGCCGCGCGGCTATTATAGAGATCATGCGGAAGGCGCTCAGGGGTGGCGATACCAGCCCGAAGGCGAGATGGATCTGAACGATCTCGAGGATCTCTTCGCTGCGTTCGGCTCGGCCGGGCGCCGGCGACGAGGCGAGGCTGGGCCGGGTTTCAAGGCGCGCGGCGCCGACCGGCATTTCACCTTGACCGTCGATTTCGTTACGGCGGCGACCGGCGGCAAGCAGCGGCTGTCGCTCGCCCCCGAGGAATGGCTCGACGTAACGGTATCGGCCGGGATCGAAGAGGGTCAGGTGCTGCGGCTCAGAGGCAAGGGCGGCCCCGGCTTCGGCGGCGGCTCGGGCGGCGATGCGCTGATCGAAGTGCACGTCGCACCCCACCCGCTGTTCCGCCGTGACGGCGACAATGTACTGCTCGAATTACCGGTGAGCCTTGCCGAGGCGGTGCTCGGGGCCAGGGTGGCCGTGCCGACGGTAACGGGTCCGGTGACAATGACGATACCGAAGGGATCGGATACCGGCGTGCAATTGCGGCTGCGCGGCAAAGGCATTCAGAAGAAGAATGCTGGCGATGAAATTGTGACGCTCAAGGTGTTGATCGGACGCAGCTCGGATCCCGAGCTCGCGGCATTCCTCGAAAAATGGGCACCGCAACACCCGTTCGATCCGCGGCAGGGGATTCCCGCCGCATGATCGCGCTCGACGAGTTACTGCGCCGATTGAAGGGACTCGACCGCCGCGATCTCATTCGGTGGATCGAAGACCGTCTGGTATTGCCCGAGCGGCGGGACCAAACTTGGATCTTTCACGAAGTCGATGTCGCCCGGGTCGAGCTGATCCTCGAAATCCGTCACGAGTTTGCGATCGAAGAGGAGGTGCTCCCGCTCGTCCTCGACCTCCTCGATCAGGTCTATGATCTGCGCCGCCAATTGCGCCGGATTTGCGATGCGCTGGCAGCCCAGCCGCAGGAGGTGCAGGCCGCCGTCAGGCGCGCGCTGCCGCCGCTGACCGGACCGGAAATCCCGCACGACTGATCCGTTGGTAAAGCCGCGATTGTGAAGCGGCGGCGAAGCAGGCAGAATCAGCCCTGCGCCTAGCACAGGGAGGATGACGTGCAGCTGAGCCGCGAGGAATTGCTCAAAGCCTATCGTGACATGGCCACGATCCGTCGCTTTGAGGAGCGTGTGCAGGAAGAGTTTTCGAAAGGCGGCATTCCTGGATTTGTGCATCTTTATGCCGGCGAGGAGGCTGCTGCCGTCGGCGTCTGCTCACATCTCGGGCCGCAGGATTACATAGCGAGCACCCATCGCGGGCACGGCCACAGCATAGCCAAGGGCTGCGACCCGACCCTGATGATGCAGGAGCTGTTCGCCAAGAAGACCGGGCTGTGCGGCGGCAAGGGCGGCTCGATGCACATCGCCGACCTCGGCCGCGGCATGCTGGGCGCCAATGGCATCGTCGGCGGCGGGCCGCCGCTCGTGATCGGCGCGGCGCTTACCGCCAAGACCCTCGGCCGCAACACCGTCGCGGTCTCGTTCACCGGCGACGGCGGATCCAACCAGGGCACCACCTTCGAGGCGATGAACATGGCCGTGGTGCTGAAGCTTCCGGCGATCTTCGTGTTCGAGAACAACCAATACGGCGAAGGCACCCCCTTCGAATACGCCGTCGGGAGCCGCGACATCGCCGGGCGCGCCGCCGGTTTCGGACTGCCCGCCGTCAAGGTCAACGGCGACGATTTCTTCGAGGTGCACGAGGCGGCGCGCGAGGCGGTTGAACGCGCTCGCGCCGGCAGCGGCCCCAGCGCGATCGAGGTCGATACCTGCCGCTTCTACGGCCACCACTCGGGCGACGCGCAGCTCTACCGCGGCAAGGACGAGGTGCGCCGCCTGCGCGAAGACCGCGATTGCCTGAAGCATTTCCGCCGGCGGGTCGGCGAGGCCGGGTTGCTCGACGGGGCAGAGCTCGACCATGTCGAAGGCGAAGTCGCCGCGCTGATCGACCATGCGGTCGAAGTCGCGCGGGCGGCCCCGTCCCCCGACACGGAAGCTCTGTTGCGCGATGTTTATGTGTCCTACTGAGGGAGCGCGCGATGGCACTGAAATCGATCCGCCAGGCGCTCAATGAAGCGCTGGCCCAGGAAATGCGTCGCGACCCGCGGGTCATCGTGATCGGCGAGGACGTCGCGGGCGGCGCCGGCTCGCAGGGGCAGCGTGACGCCTATGGCGGAGTGCTCGGCGTGACCAAAGGGCTCTTTGGCGAATTCGGCGAGGCTCGGGTCATCGACACGCCGATCACCGAGTCAGCGATCATGGGCGCGGCCGCCGGCGCCGCGGTCACCGGTCTGCGGCCGGTCGCCGAGCTGATGTTCTCTGATTTCTTCGGCGTCTGCTTCGACCAGATCTACAACCAGGCCGCCAAGTTCCGCTACATGTTCGGTGGCAAGGCCAAGACCCCGCTGGTCATCCGCACGATGATCGGCGCCGGACGCAGCGCCGCGGCCCAGCATTCGCAGAGCCCCTATCACATCTTCACCTCGGTGCCGGGGCTCAAATGCGTCGTGCCTTCCAACGCCTATGACGCCAAGGGCCTGCTGATCCAGGCAATCCGCGACGACGACCCGGTGATCTTCTGCGAGCACAAGCTGATGTACGACCTGCGCGCCGAGGTCCCGGACGAGCCCTATACGATCCCGTTCGGCGAAGCCAACATCGTCCGCGACGGCGACGATGTGACGGTCGTCGCGCTCGCCCGCATGGTGCATTACGCAGGTGAGGCGATCGATGCGCTCGCCAAGGAGGGGATCGAGTGCGAGCTGATCGACCCGCGCACGACCTCGCCGCTCGACGAAGACACGATCCTCGAAAGTGTCGAACGCACCGGCCGGCTCGTTGTCGTCGACGAGGCGACGCCGCGCTGCAGCATGGCGGCCGACATCGCCGCACTCGTTGCCGACAAGGCCTTCGCGTCGCTGAAAGCGCCCATCAAGCGGGTGACCGCACCGCACACGCCAGTCCCGTTCGCGCCGTCCCTGGAAAAGCTCTACATCCCCAGCCCGGAGCGGATCGCCGAAGCGGTGCGCGAAGTGAATGGATACGGACGCTGAGGATTGGCCGAGACCCGTCGCGCCTCTCCCTCGCCCCGCGAGGGCCGGGGTGAGCGACTGTCTGATTTGTCAAGCGGGATTGGCGAGACTGCATCGGACGTCGCGGGCTTTGGCGTTGAGCCGGACGAGAAGTTTGCGGGCGAGCGCGACACGGATCAGCTTTTTGGGCTTGCCGGCCTGGGTCAACCGGCGATGGCAGTCGGCGAAATCGGGATTGTATCGGCGAACCACCTCGGCGACGACAAACAGGATCGAGCGGATGCCGCTGCGGCCGCCGCGCACCGGGCGGTTGCCGTTGAGCTTGCCGCTGTCGCGGGCGATCGGGGCGAGGCCGGCGAGCTTGGCCGCGGCTTTGTTAGACAGGGTGCCGATTTCGGGCAGCTCGGCCATGAGGCGGGCGACGGTTCGATCGGCAACACCTTTGAGGGTGCGGAACGCCGCATCGAGCTTTTGCCACAGCGGATGCTGTCGATCAGTTGGGCGATCTGCGTTTCGAGGCTGCGGAGCTGGTTTCTGACCAGCTGCAAGAGCTCGTCGAACGACGGGCGCACCGTCGGATCGGTCACCAGACGGCGTTGGTTGGATTGGGCGGTGCGCCGCTCGGTGAGCTGGCGCAGCCGCATGACCAGCGCGGCCAGCCGCTGCTGGGCCTCCGAGGCCGGGGCTTGCGGCACGATCCGTTTGACTTCGGCAAACCAGGCAATGACCCCGGTGTCGATGCGATCGGTCTTCTCGAGAATG
>Ga0209040_10000834_pt1 | contig 23921 bp, 22 predicted proteins | sample BogFormECP12_OM3_FD_188240 | JGI IMG/M metagenome (GOLD analysis project Ga0209040, IMG submission 188240) | Bog forest soil microbial communities from Calvert Island, British Columbia, Canada - ECP12_OM3 (SPAdes) (version 2) | ecosystem: Environmental > Aquatic > Freshwater > Wetlands > Bog ... | reverse complement strand
CCTACCGCCCCGAATATCGGGGCGCGTTGACCCGAGTGACAGCTGCCCACACCGTTGCCCTTGCGCCCCTGAGCGATTCAGAAACCGCTGCACTGGTCTCGCAGCTCCTCGGCCACGACCCCTCGGCTGGTGTGCTGGGCCAGAGGATCGCCGAGAGGGCCGCCGGTAATCCGTTTTCGCCGAGGAGATGGTGCGCGACCTGGCCGAGCGAGGCGTACTGCGTGGCGAGCCGGGCGCATACATGTCGGCGGCAGAGGTTAGCGAGGTGAGCGTGCCGGTCACGCTGCAGGCGACCATCGCGGCGCGCATCGACCGCCTCGACCCGAAAGCCAAGCGCACGCTGAGCGCGGCAGCGGTCATCGGCTCAAGGTTCAGCCTCAACTTGCTGGAAACGCTGGGGATCGATCCTGCCCTTGAGGACCTGGTGGCGGCCCAGCTCGTCGATCAGATCAGGTTCACCGGACAACCCGAGTATGTGTTCCACCATCCGCTGATCCGCGCGGTGGCCTACGAATCCCAGCTCAAATCTGATCGCGCCGAGCTACACTGGCGCGTCGCGGCCGCCATCGAATCACGTGACCCGGCAGCGGCCGATGAAAATGCTGCCTTGATTGCCGAGCATCTGGAGGCCGCCGGTGACCTGCACGCCGCCTACGGCTGGCACATGCGGGCCGCAACGTGGGCGACCAACCGCGACATCGCCGGGGCGCAACTGAGTTGGGAGCGCGCCCGAGCGATCGCCGACGCGCTACCCGCCGATGACACCAACCGGACAGCCATGCGCATCGCCCCGCGCACCATGTTGTGCGGTAGCGCCTGGCGAGTCCACGGAACCGTTGCCGGGGACCGGTTTGATGAACTGCGGCAGTTGTGCACCGCCGCCGGGGATAAGGCGTCGCTGGCGATCGGCATGGCCGGGCTAGTGATCGATCACGCGTTTCAGGACCGGGTGCGCGAGGCGTCGCAGCTGGCCTCTGAAGCCTGGGACCTCGCCGAGTCCCTCGGTGATCCGACCTTGACGGTGGGGCTGTCCTTCCCGGCGATCTACGCCAAGATCGAGTGTGGTGGGTGGCCTGACGTGCTGCGGTGGTCACAAAGGGTCATCGACCTGGCCGACGGTGATCCATCTAAAGGCAACTTCGTTATCGGGTCTCCGTTAGCGCTCGCCTTCACGACGCGGGCTCTGGCCCGGTATTACCTGGCTCGTCCGGGATGGCGAGACGACCTGCGCCACGGCCTGGCCATGGCCCGCAGCGCCGACCCCATGTCCTACGCCACGGCCGTCACCTGGGTGTACAACCCGGGGATATCGCTTGGCGCGCTGAGGCCCGACGATCGCGCGATGGGCGAGATCGAGGATGCCCGACGGATTGCCGAACGATCCGCTGATGATATGGCGTTGGTCGTCGCCCGGGCGACGCTGGGCCTTGCGCTGGTGCACCGCCACACGGATGCGGAGCGTTCCAGTGGACAGAAGCTGCTGGCCGAGGCCAGCGACGAATTCCCGCGCCAGGGACACTTCCTGTGCGATTTACCGATCGTCAACGTGTTATTGGCACGTGAGAGGGCTCGCCGTGGAGACCGCGATGATGCCATACCGCTCATGCGCGCCGCTGTCGACCATCTATTCCGCGAGGGACGAATGCCGGTGTGGGGCCCTGCAGCGATGGGTGTTCTGGTGAAGACACTGCTCGATCGTGGGGCCGACAGTGATGTGACCGAAGCCGAGGCCGCGATCGAGCGGTTAGCCGCCGCGCCAGCCGAGGAGGATTTAGCTTTGCGCGACATTTGGCTGCTGCGGCTGCGGGCTCTGCTGACGCGGGCTCAGGGCGATGACGCGGCTTATGCGCAGTTACGGGATAGCTACCGCGACATGGCGAAAACGCTTGGCTTCGAAGGCCATATCGCTTGGGCCGAGGCTATGCCATGAGAGCGGGCATCCAGAGGGCCGCCCGCGTTGTCTTGAAAAAGACCACATTCGAGACAGACAGCCAGCCCTTATCCTGGTGGCGCATTTCCCAGGCCGCTGGATCTCAAAAGTTTCTCTCTGAAACCCGTCTCATCAACGGTATTCAACCATTTATGAGCCAGAGTGTTTGGACAGCCTGGTGCGGCGGCAGCTCGAGTGGGCGGCGTTTCCGGGGCTCGGTGGCTTGCTGCGCTTACGGACCGACCGCCGGGTTCAGGAAGCCGTATTTCAGCAAGATCCGGAGAACATGGTCAGTCTGGTTGCGTGCGTTCCGTTGCACATCGACGAACGAGATCATCTCTTTGATCAGCTTTGGCCATTCGAGGAGCTCGACATTGCGTTCATTGGCATAGGCTTCAACATCGCCACGCTGCCGGTCGCTGATTGGCGGGACAACGAGGACGTGCTTGAGCGCCCGGTTCCCAATAAGTTCTTTCACAGCATTCGTGGCGGGCGGGCAGGTGAAGTTCAGTAGCTGCGGCCAGGAACTCCAGTGGCTCATGGTGACTCGTTCGTTGTGCCAAGCCCTTGACCTCACACACCTCTACCTGCGATGCGTAGATTGGGTTCGATTGGCAGCTAGCCCTGAAGCCGGTGGCTCGGATTGCCGGTCCGCTCAACGGAACGCACCCTTGCGCAGACCAGACGGATCGGCGCAATAAGGTCTTGCTGGTTGTAATGTGGCGGGTCCGTGGGGTTGCCTATAAGGAGCTGGACATGGCCGATATTGGGCCATCAACGCCGTTACCGGGTAGTGAACGGCCCCGCCCCGCCACTCACCGGTATGTGGGACCCGCTGACCCGGAGAAGCTTATCGGCGTGACCGTCGTCGTTCGCCCCCGGCCCGGGTCGCCACCCCTACCGGATCTCCAGCAGTGGCACGATACTCCGCTGCGCGAGCGGCGAGCGTTGTCCCGAGACGAATACGCACGTGTTCACAGGGCGGCGCAGGCCGACCTGACCGCAGTGGGCGCGTTCGCCGCCGTTCATGGGCTGCGCACCGTCGACTTCCGGCGGGACCCGAAGACGTTCGAGGTCACCGCGGACGGCCCCACCGAGACGGTGTCGTTGCGTTGCAACCGCGAGGTGCTGTACGCGCTGATCCGGCTGTGCCAGGACGCGATCCGCGGGCCGACCTGTGCCGGCCACCGGACGAGTACCCGGTCACCGTGCGGCGCATTGACCCTGCGGCGGTGACGGCATGAGTACGGGCCCGCTGGCCGGCCTGGGCACCAGCAAGCTCTATCAGTCCTCGCTGGAACGGCAAACGGTCACCTCCGGTGACGATTTGGTGCTGGCCGACATCACCGGCGATTCGGGGTGTGTCCGGTCGGTGTGGATGGCCGTCGGGGTCGGCAACAACCCGACCCTGGACGCGCGGCTCCAGGTCTTCTACGACGGCCTGACAACGCCGGGCCTGGACATGGACCTGGGGACGCTGCTGGCCACGCACTGGCAGGGCCAGGGCCACTCTCTCGACCTTGACCACCTCCACGTGGAGATGGACATCAGCAACTACGAGCTGGCGTTCCTGTTCACGTTCCCGATGCCCTTCGGCTCCGCGGCCAAGGTGGTGTACCACTACCCGGCGGGCTACATCGAGATCGCCTTGGTGTTCTCCATGGTGACTTACACGCTGGGGGATGCCGATCCGGGGATGCGGCTGCGCAGCCAGGGCTACCGGTACGCCGACCAGAAGGTGACCCGCGCGGCCGGGGACGTGAACACGCTGATGCAGATCACCAACCCCGGGCCCGGCTCGGTGGTGTACACGTCTTATGTGGGTGGCGTGGACACCACGAACTCGAATCTGACGTGGCTCGAACGGGACTTCGCGTTCTACATCGACGGCGAAATCACGCCCTCGATCCGCACCACGGGGACGGAGGATACGTTCGACAGCGGCTGGTACTTCAACGGTGCCGCCAACCAGACCCTCGGCCGCCACTCGTTCATCGGCACCTGCCAGCCGCCTGTCCAGCCCTACTGCGCGGCGATGGCCACCGACTGGTGGGGCAAGTGGGGTGGCATCCCATTCAGCTCCACGTGCACGGTGCAGATCCTCACCGAGGAGGCGGTGACAACCGGCGACACGTTCTGCGGATGCACTCTCTACTACCACTAACGCGGCAGGCGACCCCCGGGCGTTCTCACGCTGGGGAGGTCGCTGCGCGGCTCTGGTCGGCTACGTCATCTACGTCAGCACCGACGATCAACACATCCATGAGCTGGGGTGGGACGCTGGCGGCTGGCACCCGCGCGACCTGACCACCGCGGCCAACCCGCCGCCAATGATCTCGGAGGCCAACCAGACCGCCCTGCAGGCCCGGCCGGTCTACCACACCGGCGACTCGATCGAAGCGCACACTGAGCATCGTGTTCGCCGCCCTGGCCGTCAGCCACTGGATCGAACACCAAACCGGCTGGAGCATCAAGAAATTCGTCCGCACCGCACGCCGCTACCGCACCGTCATGATCCAAGCCGGACGACAAACACTCACCGCCGCCGAACCCGTACCCGACGACCTCGCCGAAGCCCTCGCCAAGGTCAACTCACCCATCAGTGCGCACTAGCCTGATAAAAGTCAGGTCACCAACGACGGCACCGGTCACGGCATGTTCGTCAGCATCGAAAACGTGAACTCGTTCTAACGAACGACACAGCTCCAAGCCCTAGTTAGGTAGGGAGCTTGGAAACCGTCGCGCAGATTAACCGCCACACGCTCGACGCCCGGCGGACAACCCGTGGGCCCATGACCTTCGTACGTGGCCTGGGAGATGGCTGCTGCACAGTAAGCGATGTGTCGTAACCTGCTCAGCGCGGATATCCGGCGGTCTCGATACATCACTTCCCCGAACGGACTTGAACGGTGCAGCACGTGCACGATCGGATCGAAACCTCACGTCCCATCACGGCTAGCATGATGCGGTGATCGAACGACTCGACGCCGGCCAGGAGCTTGAGGTTCGTGCTGGATACCGGGAGACCCATTCAGCGCCGAGCCACGGTGCGGCAATTGAAGCCCTGTATGTGAGGTTCACTGAGAAGTTCGGCGTCTCGCGGGAGGCGCTTCGGCATGTCGTCACTCTGGAGCTCGCCGAGAACAAGAAGCAGTACAACCGGAAAGGCTGCAACACGAAAAGCTAGGAAAGCCAGAGCAAAAGATCCCAGCGCCCAACTGCTGAGGCCGGTGTGCTGCCCTACCCTCACCACGTACTCGCACCTGTGGCCGGACGCCAACGACCGCACCCGCAGGGCTGCCGGGGAGCTGCTGGAGGCGTCTCTAGGGGCAGCTGCGGACCCACTGCGGACTGAGAGCAAGCTTTAAGGCTCTGACCAGGGTTTGAATGGGTTGACGGCGAATTGGATTACCCGATAGGGCGCTCGTGCCCGGGGATCGGTGTTATGCCACTGGCTGACGAACACCCGCAACTCGTCCAGCGTCGACCCCGGGGAGATGTACCCGCCGTATGGCTGGGCGAGTCGGTTGTCCTCCGGCGGCGGCAGGCTTTCCGCAGGATGGGGCCAGTCGTCGTGCTGCACCACGGTCGTCACCGGCGCGGTGCCCAGCGACGTCGGGTCGTCTGCCACCCGGACTTCCATATTTCCGGTGCTGGCGTTGAAATACGACAGCACCGCCTTGCCGTCGATCTGCTTGAAACTCATCTCACCAACCAAGTCGTCCCACAACGGGGCTGGCGGCTTGTTCCAACCGCCACCCGGACCAGACGCCCAGCCCTGCCATCGCGACCGGTCGCCGAAATTCTCTGGTGCGACCCGGTACAGCACCGCCGGTTGGCTGCGGTCGAAGTTGTCGGCGACGATGTACACCCACCCGGTCGGCGACTCTGCTGTCGGTATCGGGTCGTAGTAGCCACTGATCTGTGACTGCTGGCCGCCCGCATAGCCGGCCTCCCGTACCGAGCCCGGAAGAGTCTGCCAAAACCCACGTGTTGGCTCGGCTTTCACCAGCCGTGAGTTCTGCGGGACCAGTTCTTTGGTGGTGGTGACCAACAGGTAGCTCCGCCGGTTGATCTGCACCACACCCGCCGGCAACTGCGATGCGCCCACCGGCGTCGGGTCGGCCAGCAGCGGCTCCGTTAAACCGGTAACCCCCGTGTAGCGGACGCCGGCTGGGTCGTCGACCGATGACGTGTCTACCCGCAAGGCGACCGGCGAGTAGTAGCCGCCGAAGCCGACCCCCTGGCCGGCGAAGCTGTCGCCGCAGACCTGAACGACGTCGGTGGGAAACTCCATGAACACGCACAAGTCGGTGGCGCCGATGCCGTAGTCGCGGGTGGGCGTGCCGGTCCCTGCGGTGGGACCGATCCGCATCACCTGACCGGGCGCCAGCGGCTGCAGGACCGGCTCTGGCATCGGAGCCGGAGGATCGGCATATGCGGGCGAAAAGTCTTGCTGGGCAAGCAGACACGCGATGTAGGCAGCCATCAGCGAGCAGCGCGCGAACCGGCGGGAGTCGGCAGGGCTCACCCGCGGGTCACAGTTCGGCGGCCAGCAGCTCGGCGATCTGGATGGTGTTCAATGCCGCGCCCTTGCGCAGATTGTCGCTTGCGACGAACAACGCCAGGCCGCGCCCGTCCGGCACACCCGGGTCCTGGCGAATCCGGCCGACCAGCGATTCGTCGACGCCGGCGGCAGCCAGCGGCGTCGGCACGTCAACCACCTTCACGCCGGGTGCGCCGTCGAGGAGTTCACGGGCGCGCTGCGGTGAAAGTGGTTGGGCGAACTCGGCATTGATCGACAGCGAGTGGCCGGTGAACACCGGAACCCGCACGCAGGTGCCGCTGACCAGCAAGTCCGGGATACCCAGGATTTTGCGGCTTTCGTGGCGCAGCTTCTGGTCCTCGTCGGTTTCGCCGGAGCCGTCGTCGACCAGCTTTCCGGCCAGCGGAACGATGTTGAATGCGATGGGCGCGACGTAGGCCTTCGGCTCCGGGAACTGCAGCGCGCTGCCGTCGTGCACCAGCTGCTCGGCGTCGTCGATCACCGCGCGGGCCTGGGTCGCGAGCTCCTCGACGCCGGCCAGTCCGGTGCCGGACACGGCTTGATAGCTCGAAACCACCAGCCGCACCAGCTGCGCCTCGTCGTGCAGCACCTTGAGCACCGGCATCGCGGCCATCGTGGTGCAGTTCGGGTTGGCGATGATGCCCTTCGGCCGGGTCCGCGCGTCAGCGAAATTCACCTCGGAGACCACCAGCGGCACGTCCGCGTCCTTGCGCCAGGCCGACGAGTTGTCGATCACCGTCACCCCGGCGGCGGCAAACCGCGGCGCGTGTACCCGCGACATCGTCGCGCCGGCGGAGAACAGCGCCACATCCAGACCCGCGGGGTCGGCCGTTTCTGCGTCTTCGACTTCGATTTCCTGGCCGCGGAAAGTTAGCTTGCGGCCCTGCGAGCGGGCCGAGGCGAAGAACCGCACGCTGCTGGCCGGGAAATCACGCTCGTCGAGCAGCGCGCGCATCACCTGGCCCACCTGGCCGGTGGCGCCGACAACCCCGATCGATAAGCCACTCATCAGCGACCCGTTCCGGCGTACACCGTCGCTGCCTCGTCGCCGCCGAGCCCAAACGCCTCGTGCAGCGCGACGACAGCCTTGTCCAGCTCGGTATCCCGGCACAGCACCGAGATCCGGATCTCCGACGTGGAGATCAAGTCGATGTTGACGCCGACACCGGCCAGCGCCTCGCAGAACGTGGCAGTGACCCCCGGATGGCTACGCATGCCAGCGCCGATCAGCGACACCTTGCCGATGTGGTCGTCGTAAAGCACTTGGGCGAAACCGATCTCGTCTTTGAGCGAGTCCAGCTTCTCCACCGCGACCCGGCCGCTGTCGCGGGGGCAGGTGAACGTGATGTCGGTCTTGCCGTTTTCGATCTTGGAGACGTTCTGCAGCACCATGTCGATGTTGACGTCGGCGTCGGCGACCGCGCGAAACACCTTGGCCGCGTAGCCCGGGTAGTCCGGGATGCCGACGATGGTCACCTTGGCCTCGCTGCGATCGTGTGCGACGCCGGTCAGAATGGGGTCTTCCATGGGAATGTCCTTGATCGATCCGGTAACGACGGTGCCCGGCTTGTCGGAGTACGACGAGCGCACGTGCACCGGAATGTTGTAGCGGCGGGCATATTCCACACAGCGCAGCATCAGCACCTTCGCGCCGCACGCCGCCATCTCGAGCATCTCTTCGAAGGTGACGGTGTCCAGGTGGCGGGCGTTGAGGACGATCCGCGGGTCCGCGCTGAAGATGCCGTCCACGTCGGTGTAGATCTCGCAGACGTCGGCGTTCAGCGCGGCGGCCAGCGCGACGGCGGTGGTGTCCGAGCCGCCGCGGCCCAGGGTGGTGACGTCTCTGGTGTCCTGGCTGACCCCCTGGAATCCGGCGACCAGCACGATCAGCCCCTCGTCCAGCGCAGACTGCAGCCGGGTCGGGGTGACATCGATGATCTTCGCCCTACCGTGGGCGCCGGTGGTGATGACACCGGCCTGCGAGCCGGTGAACGAGCGGGCGTGCGCGCCCGATGATTCGATGGCCATCGCCACCAGCGCGTTGGAAATGCGCTCGCCGGCGGTCAGCAGCATGTCCAGCTCGCGGGCGGGCGGCGCCGGGCACACCTGCTGGGCCAACTCCAGCAGACCGTCGGTGGTGTCGCCCATCGCCGAGACCACCACGACGACATCGTTGCCCTGCTTTTTGGCCTCGACGATGCGTTCGGCGACACGGCGGATCCGTTCGGCGTCGGCCACCGAAGATCCGCCGTACTTTTGCACGACGAGCGCCACGTCGATCCTTCCGGCCCCGGGGAGTTCCCTGCGCGTTGCGAGGTTCAGGTCGAAAAACAGGATACGTGGATCGACAGGGCGACGATGCGGGCCGGGCAATCCTTCGAACAGCTGATGCTCGGTCGGTATTTGATATCCAATAAGGACCGGCGCACGACCGGTGGTGGACGTGTGGTGAGGAAGGGGTCGTCGGGATGGCCAGTGATGCCAGGGTGTTATGGGGTACCGAACCAGACGAGCATGACTATCCGGCGGCGGCGGACTACCTCGCGCTGCTCGCCACACCCGGGCAGATCAACGAAATCGTGACGGCGCTGAAGAAGGCCCCGATCGTGTACAAGAAGGCCAAGGATCTGCTGCGGGCATCACGCCTGGCGCTGCTGCCCGTCGACAATCCGCATGTCGCTGCAGATCTGGCGAAGATCAAAAAAGGCAAGAAGCTATCACCGATTCTGCTGGTCCGCGGAGACCTGGCCAACGATGTGGCGTTGCAGATTGCCGACGGCTACCACCGGGTGTGCGCCAGCTATCACACCGACGAAAACACCGACATCCCGGTCAAGATCGTCCCGGCCGGGGACTAACGGCCTGGGGTTTTGGGCATTTGCGCGGGCGCGGTAAAGTACACAACGTGCAGCGGGTGCTCCTTCTCGGACGCCGCGGCGGGGCCTGATCTAGACCGGCCTCCCGTCGCGGGTGTTCGCGACGCGCCGGTCGCCGCCGTTGAGGCGCCCCTTCTCATTTCCCGGAGCAATCACTGTGACTAGCTTCTCTCGACCGTCTGAAGACTCCCCCGACATATTCAGGTCCGCTCGAACGATCACTAAACCCGCCGGCCAACCCAACACCGGCCAACCGGCATGGAACACCCAGCGCGGGTCGTCGATGCCGATCGGCCGGTACCGACCCTTCGCCGAGGAGGTCGAGCCCGTTCGGCTGGCCGACCGTACCTGGCCGGACAGGGTGATCACCCGCGCGCCGTTGTGGTGTGCGGTGGATCTGCGTGACGGCAACCAGGCGCTGATCGACCCGATGAGCCCGGCGCGCAAGCGCCGCATGTTCGACCTGCTGGTCCGGATGGGCTACAAGGAGATCGAGGTCGGGTTCCCGTCGGCCAGCCAGACCGACTTCGACTTCGTCCGCGAGATCATCACCCAGGACGCCGTCCCCGACGACGTCACCATCCAGGTGCTGACCCAGTGTCGTCCGGAGCTGATCGAACGCACGTTCCAAGCCTGCGAAGGCGCACACCGGGCCATCGTGCACTTCTACAACTCGACGTCGATCCTGCAGCGCCGCGTGGTCTTCCGCGCCGACCGGGCCGCGGTCCGGGCCATCGCGACCGACGGTGCCCGCAAGTGCGTCGAGGAGGCCGCCAAGTACCCAGGCACGCACTGGCGGTTCGAGTACTCACCGGAGTCCTACACCGGGACCGAACTGGAATACGCCCAGCAGGTCTGCGACGCCGTCGGCGACATCATCGAGCCGACGCCGGACGATCCGATCATCTTCAACCTGCCCGCCACCGTGGAGATGGCCACGCCCAACGTCTACGCCGACTCGATCGAGTGGATGCACCGCAACCTGGCCCGGCGGGATGCCGTCATCCTCAGCCTGCATCCGCACAACGACCGCGGAACAGCCGTCGCCGCAGCCGAATTGGGATATCAGGCCGGCGCCGACCGGATCGAGGGCTGCCTGTTCGGCAACGGTGAGCGCACCGGGAACGTCTGCCTGGTGACGCTGGGCCTGAACCTGTTCTCCCGTGGTGTGGACCCGCAGATCGACTTCTCCAACATCGACGAGATCCGCCGCACGGTGGAGTACTGCAACCAGCTGCCGGTTCACGAGCGTCACCCCTACGGCGGCGACTTGGTCTACACCGCGTTCTCCGGCAGCCACCAGGACGCCATCAACAAGGGCCTGGACTCGATGAAGGTTGCCGCAGATGAGGCCGACGCCGACGTCGACGACATGCTCTGGCAGGTGCCGTATCTGCCGATCGATCCGCGCGACGTCGGGCGCACCTACGAGGCGGTGATCCGAGTCAATTCGCAGTCCGGCAAGGGCGGGGTGGCCTACATCATGAAGGCCGATCACGGCCTGGCCCTGCCGCGCCGGCTGCAGATCGAGTTCTCCGGCGTGATCCAAAAGATCGCAGAGGGCACGGCCGGCGAGGGCGGTGAAGTCTCCCCCAAGGCGATGTGGGAGGCGTTCTCCGAGGAGTACCTGGCGCCGGTGCGGCCGCTGGAGCGGATGAAGCAGCGGGTCGAGGCATCCGACCAGGATGGCGGCGCGACCACGATAGCCGCGACCGTCAAGATCGACGGGGTGGAGACCGAGATCAGCGGTTCCGGCAACGGCCCGCTCGCCGCTTTTGTCGACGCGCTGGGCACCGCCGGGTTGGACGTGGCCGTGCTGGATTACTCAGAGCACGCGATGAGCGCCGGAGACGACGCTCAGGCGGCGGCCTACGTGGAAGCCTCGGTGGGCGGCAGGACGGTGTGGGGCGTCGGGATCGCGCCGTCGATCACCACCGCGTCGCTGCGTGCCGTGGTGTCGGCGGTGAACAGGGCCGCACGCAATTGAGGCGTCAGGCCGAGATCTTGGCCAGGAGCATCCCCGCCAAGGTCTGGGCCTGCACGCAGCTGTCGGCCGCGACGGTGAGATAGATCCAGCCCTTGAGCACGTCGACAGTTGCCGGAGGCGTCACAAAGCAGAACGCCTGGTCGCCGAGTCCCGGGATGTTTTGGACTTGGCCGGCGGTCTGCTTATTGGTGGCGAATCCCTTCGACTGCGAGTCGAGGCACTGCTGGTTGGCGGGCTGGCCGTCGACGCAGTACAGGTCGTTGTAATACAGCTTGAAGCTGACGTCGTTGCCCGCCGACGGCACGGCATTACACTGCGCTTCACTTGCGGACTGTGTGCCCTGCGGCGCTGGAAACGCCCTGCCCATCACTTCACTGATGTCGGCTCCGCTCACCAAGCCACAGAAGTTCGCAGGAACGTGCACATTGCCGCTCTTTGCCGCTGAGCCGTCGCTGCTGCCGCCGTGTGAACCGCCGCCGCACGCCGCCGTGATAACCGCGGCAGCCACCACCGCCGCCCACGCCAACGTCGTTTTCGCGTTCATCCCATGGCTGTTGATGCTGTTCAACATAATCGTCGGCGACGATGCGGGACGCGCAGCGTCCCGAGGAGGATCCGGGCAATCAGAACAAGGCGAACTGCTCGCCCGCGCGCGCCGAGTCGACGAAGTCCTCGACACCGGTGCCACTGACCACAGTCGCGACGGAATCCATGAACTTCGCGTCGGAAACCACCGGCACACCCAACTCGCAAGCCAGGTAGCCCTTGCCGTGCGCCGGACGGGATTCGTTGCAGATCACGAGTGAGGTTTCCCGGTCGACGGCATCGGCGTAGGCCAACCCGGCGTGCAGGATCCGCTCGACCAGCTCGTCGTGAGTCCGTTCGACCTCGGCCGCCAGCGCGACGCGCATGCCCTGCACCAGCGGCCTGCCACGGACGTACGGGCCCGGGTTGAGGTACGAGCATGGCATCCGGGAGGCCAGCATCTTCAACGGCCGAAGCTCGTCGTGGGTAACCCTGCCGCTGGGCCAGCGCCGACGGGTGACCGGCCGCACGGGCAGCCAGACGTCGCGCTCGCGGGCCCGCTGCAGCGCGGCAGCCAGCACGTCGGTCAGTACGACGGCGTCATCGAACGCGTCGTGCGGTCGCCGCTGGGTAACTCCCCAATGCGCGGCCAACGTTTCCAACCGCAGGTTGTCGATGCCCAGTTCCAGCCGCCGCGACAGCTCGACCGTGCACATGACGGTGTCGATCGGCAGCTCGACGTCGGCCATCTCGGCCTCCGCCGTGAGGAACGCATAGTCGAACGCAACGTTGTGCGCGACCAGCGTGCGGTCGCGAACCAACTCCACGACATCGCCGACGATTTCGGCGAACTGCGGCTGGTCCTCGAGCATCGCGGCGGTCAGGCCGTGCACGTGGGTGGGGCCGGGATCCACCCCCGGATTGAGCAGGCTGACCACGGATTGCTCGACTTGGCCGTGGCTGTCGAGGGCCAGCACCGCGAGGCTGATGACGCGGGCGTTGCCCGGTCGGAAGCCGGAGGTTTCGACGTCGATGACGGCCCATCCGGCCCCGGGCTCTGTGGCCGGCCGACCCCAGATCGTCGTCGTCGGGATTGCCACCGGCATGTCGGGCATAAGTGGAGGATGGCACGCCGAACCGACATCACCGGGTCGCTGCGTGCCGTGTCGTGCAGTTGACCCGACGAGGCCGAGCTTGCGATCGCCCTCAAACCGACCAGGCCGACCCGCTGCGCTCGGAAAAGCGCCGAGCTTGCGATCGCCCTCAAACCGACCAGGCCGACCCGCTGCGCTCGGAAAAGCGCCGAGCTTGCGATCGCCCTTAAACTGCGCGGGTGATCACCGCCCGAGGACGCCTGGCCCTGGCCGCCGGATCCGGCGCGCGATGGGCCTCACGGGTGACCGGCCGGGGGGCGGGCGCGATGATCGGCGGCCTGGTGGCCATGACGCTGGACCGTTCGATCCTGCGTCAGCTCGGCACCGGTCGGCGCACCGTCGTCGTCACCGGGACCAACGGCAAGTCGACGACGACCCGGATGACCGCGGCCGCGCTGCGCACCCTGGGCCCGGGAAGCTCGGTGGCCACCAACGCCGAGGGCGCCAACATGGACGCCGGGCTGGTGGCCGCGCTCGCCGCTGACCGCGACGCCGCGTTGGCGGTCCTCGAGGTCGACGAAATGCACGTGCCGCATGTCGCGGACGCCATCGAGCCCGCCGTCGTCGTCTTGCTCAACCTATCCCGCGACCAGCTGGACCGGGTGGGCGAGATCAACGTGATCGAACGCAGACTGCGGACCAGACTGGCTGAGCACCCGGCGGCGGTCGTGGTCGCCAACTGCGATGACGTGCTGATGACCTCGGCCGCGTACGACAGCGCCAACATCGTGTGGGTGGCCGCGGGCGGCAGCTGGGCGGCGGACTCGGTCAGCTGCCCGCGCAGCGGCGAGGTGATCGTCCGCGATCAGGGCCACTGGTATTCCACCGGGGCTGACTTCAAGCGACCCAGCCCGCATTGGTGGTTCGACGACGACATGCTCTACGGGCCCGACGGGCTGGCGCTGCCGATGCGGTTGGCACTACCGGGCTCGGTGAATCGGGGCAACGCCGCCCAAGCGGTCGCGGCCGCCGTCGCGCTGGGCGCAGATCCGGCGGCTGCGGTGGCCGCCGTATCGGGGGTCGACGAGGTCGCCGGGCGCTACCGGACCATTCGCGTCGGAGCGCACACCGTGCGAATGTTGTTGGCCAAGAACCCTGCCGGCTGGCAGGAAGCCCTGTCGATGGTGGACAAGAATGCGGCCGGCGTGGTGATCTCAGTCAACGGGCGGGTGCCCGACGGCGAAGATCTGTCCTGGCTCTGGGATGTGCGCTTCGAGCACTTCGAACGCACTTCAGTGGTGGCCGCCGGCGAACGCGGGACCGACCTCGCAGTGCGGTTGGGCTACGCCGGCGTGGAACACACCCTGGTGCACGACACCCTCGCGGCCATCGCGTCGTGTCCGCCCGGACCGGTCGAGGTAGTCGCCAATTACACCGCTTTCCTGCAGCTGCAGCGCAGATTGGCTCACGATGGCTGACTCGGCGGTGCGGATCGGGCTGGTGCTGCCCGACGTGATGGGCACCTACGGCGACGGCGGGAATGCGGCGGTACTGCGGCAACGGCTACGGCTGCGGGGCATCGCCGCCGAGATCGTCGAGATCACGCTGGCCGACGCGGTGCCCGACACCCTCGACCTGTACACATTGGGCGGGGCCGAGGACTACGCGCAGCGGCTGGCCACCAAGCATCTCGTCCGTCACCCGGGATTGCAGCGCGCCGCGGCCCGCGGCGCGCCGGTGCTGGCGATCTGCGCGGCCATCCAGGTACTCGGCCACTGGTATGAGACGTCGGCCGGCGAGCGGGTCGACGGCGTGGGTCTGCTCGACGTGACCACCTCGCCGCAGGCCGCTCGCACCATCGGGGAGGTGGTCAGCACGCCGCTGCTGGCCGGGTTGACACACCCGCTGACCGGCTTCGAGAACCATCGCGGCGGAACGGTTCTCGGCGACGCCGCATCGCCGCTGGGCGCGGTGAAGAAGGGCGCGGGCAACCGCGCCGGCGACGGCTTCGACGGCGCGGTCCAGGGCAGCGTGTTCGCCACCTACATGCACGGGCCCTGCCTGGCCCGCAATCCGGAGCTCGCCGACCTGCTGTTGAGCAAGGTGGTGGGTGAGCTGGCGCCGCTGGAGCTGCCGGAGGTGGACTTGCTGCGGCGGGAGCGTCTGCGGGCCTAGGTCACACTCGCTGAGATTGCACGCAGGGTTGTGGCCAACGCCGAATCAACGACCCTGGATGCAATTTCGACGCCGCGAGCCGGTCAGGCCATCGCGCGGCGGCCGATCAGCGCGCGGCCCAGGGTCAGCTCGTCGGCGAATTCCAGATCGCCGCCCATCGGCAATCCGGAGGCGATCCGCGTCACGGTCAGACCGGGAATGTCGCGCAGCATCCGCACCAGGTAGGTGGCGGTCGCCTCGCCTTCGGTGTTGGGGTCGGTGGCGATGATCACCTCGGTGATGTCGACGCCGTCGACCTGCTGACCGATCCGGTTCAGCAGCTCGCGGATCCGTAGCTGCTCAGGACCGACTCCGGACAGCGGATCCAGTGCCCCACCGAGAACGTGGTAGCGGCCGCGGAATTCGCGGGTGCGTTCGATGGCCTGGACGTCCTTGGGCTCCTCGACGACGCAGACCTGCGAGCCGTCCCGGCGGGGGTCTGCACAGATGCGGCAACGCTCGTCGTCGGAGACGTTGCCGCACACCGCGCAAAACCGCACGCCGTCGCGCACCTTGGCCAGCACCGCGGTGAGCCGGTCGATGTCAGGCGGTTCGACGGACAAAAGATGAAAGGCGATGCGCTGAGCGCTCTTTGGCCCGATACCCGGCAGCTTGCCGAGCTCGTCGATAAGGTCCTGGACCGGCCCTTCGAACAAGTTAGGACTCCGGGATACCCAGCGCGCTGCCCATGCCACCGGCCAGCGGACCCAGCTGCTGCTGCGCCATCGTGGTGACCTGGTTGGAGGCGTCGGCGAGCGCGCCGACGATCAAATCTTGCAGCGTCTCGACGTCGTCCGGGTCGACGACTTTGGGATCGATCTTCACCGCCACTACCTTGCCGCTGCCCTTGACGGTGACCTCCACCAGACCGCCACCGGCCTTTCCCTGCACCTCGGCGTTCGCGAGTCGCTGTTGGGCAGCCATCAGCTGTTGCTGCATCTGCTGTGCCTGGGCGAGCAACGCCGACATGTCGGGCTGGCCTCCGGGTTGCATGACGGTCCCCTTGCATCTTGGTCTCGACTTGGTTTCGCCTGCGGCTCGCGGGCGGTTCGAAGTTTCAAGCCTAGACGGCGGGGGCTAACGTGGCGCCGTGCGCGTACTACATCGCCTGCGTATCGGGGCCGTGCTGGCCATCGGCATCGTCGCTGTCGTCACTGCCGCACCGACGCCGACGGCCCCGAACGCCGCCGCAGCCCCTGGCAACATCGCCGGCATGATCGTGTTCCTCGACCCCGGCCACAACGGCGCCAACGACGCATCAATCAGCCGTCAGGTGCCCACCGGACGCGGCGGCACCAAGGACTGCCAGGCCAGCGGAACGTCGACCAACGACGGCTATCCGGAGCACACCTTCACGTGGGACACCACGCTGCGCATCCGCGCCGAACTCAACGCGCTGGGCGCACGGACGGCGATGTCGCGCGGCAACGACGATGCGCTGGGCCCGTGCGTCGACGAGCGTGCCGCGATGGCCAACGCATTGCACCCGAACGCGGTCGTCAGCATCCACGCGGACGGCGGTCCACCGAACGGGCGGGGATTTCACGTGAACTACTCGGCGCCGCCGCTGAACCAGGTGCAGGCGGGTCCGTCGGTGCAGTTCGCCCGGATCATGCGCGACCAACTACAGGCCTCGGGTATCCCGCCGGCCAACTACATCGGCCAAGACGGCCTGTACGGGCGTTCGGACCTTGCGGGCCTGAACCTGGCGCAGTATCCGTCGGTTCTGGTCGAGTGCGGCAACATGAAGAATCCGGTCGACTCAGGGCTGATGGAGTCGCCCGAGGGCAGGCAGAAGTATGCCGACGCCGTGGTCAAGGGCATCGCCGCCTACTTGGGCAGCCAAGGTCAGACCGGCTAGGCCCGATTGCCCCCACCCAGGCCGTTTCGGCCTGCATCGTCGGCGGGCTAGCCCTCGAGTTCCTTTTTCAGGTTGGCCAGCACCTCGGCTTGGATCCTTCTCAGCCCCAGCGGCGCGAACGTCTTCTCGAAGAATCCCTTCACGCCACTTGCTCCTGCCCATGTGGTCGTGACGGTGACGCTCGAACCCGGTCCGGCGGGCGCCACCGTCCAATTGGTGATCATCGTCGAGTTGGCGTCCTTCTCGATGACGGCGTGGCCGGCGACGTCGACATTGGCACGGACATCGCGAACGCGGGATTTGGTGGCCTGCAGCTTCCAGCTGGCGACGGTTCCCTGCCCCTGCCCACCTTCCAGCACCTGGTAGTCGCGGTAGTGCGAGGACAGGATCTTGGGGCGGACGGTCTGGTAGTCACCGACGGCAGACAGCACGGTCGTGGGATCAGCGTTGATCAAGATGGTGTTGGCTGCACTGACGTGTCCCATAAGGCGAAACTCCTCTGTGCGGGGATGTGTCGGCACCACGCGCGGGCGCGATGACCCTGCGCGGGCTGGTATCGGGGACTAGCGTATATGTGGTGCCTGTCCCTGCATCCGCACCGGCGGCTCATGCGGCGGGCGTCGAGCGGTTGTTGGCGAGCTATCGTTCGATTCCCGCTACGGCGGCCGTTCGACTCGCCAAGCCCACCTCCAATTTGTTTCGCGCCCGCACGAAGCGCGACGCACCGGGACTGGACACATCGGGGCTGACGAACGTCATTTCGGTTGATCCTGATTCGCGTACCGCTGATGTGGCCGGCATGTGTACGTATGAGGATTTGGTGACCGCGACCCTGCCCTACGGGCTATCGCCTTTTGTGGTCCCCCAGCTGAAGACCATCACGCTGGGCGGGGCGGTCACCGGGTTGGGTATCGAGTCGGCCTCGTTTCGCAACGGCCTGCCGCACGAGTCGGTGCTGGAGATGGACATCCTCACCGGTACAGGCGAATTGCTCACCGTCTCACCCCAGCAGCATCCGGACCTCTACCGCGCTTTTCCGAATTCTTATGGCACCCTGGGCTATTCGACCCGAATTCGCATCGAACTGGAACCTATCAAGCCGTTCGTGGCGCTGCGGCACATGCGGTTCAACTCGCTGACCGATTTGGTGTCAGCGATGGACCGCATCACCGACACCGGCGGTTTCGACGGTGTGCCGGTCGACTATCTCGACGGGGTGGTGTTCGCCGCCGACGAGAGCTACCTGTGCGTCGGTGTGCGTACCACCACCCCCGGCCCGGTCAGCGACTACACCGGACGACACATCTACTATCGTTCCATCCAGCACGGCGCCGGCATCAAAGAAGACCGGCTGACGACGCACGACTATTTCTGGCGTTGGGACACCGACTGGTTCTGGTGCTCAGGCTCTTTCGGTGCGCAGAACCCACGTGTGCGGCGTTGGTGGCCCCGACGCTACCGGCGCAGCGACATGTACTGGAAGTTGGTGGCGCTCGACCAGCGTTTCGGTATCGCCGACCGGATCGAGAAACGCCATGGCCGTCCGCCGCGCGAACGGGTGGTCCAGGATATCGAGGTGCCGATCGAGCGCACGGCTGAATTCCTGCAGTGGTTCCTCACTCATGTGCCGATCACGCCGGTCTGGTTATGTCCGTTGCGGTTACGCGACCAAAACGGCTGGCCGCTGTATCCGATCCGCCCCGGATCAACCTACGTCAATGTCGGGTTTTGGTCTTCGGTTCCAGTCGGCGCGACCGAGGGCGCGACGAATCGGTTGATCGAAGCAAAGGTCGGTTCGCTAGACGGCCACAAATCGCTGTATTCCGACTCCTATTATGGCCGTGAGGAGTTCAATGAGCTCTACGGCGGCGAGACGTACAAAACCGTGAAGAAAATCTACGACCCGGATTCGCGTCTGCTTGACCTCTACGCAAAGGCGGTGCAACGACGATGACGACCATCAAGGAATCCGCGGCCACCAGGACAGGCAAGTTGAGCCTCGCCGAGGTCTTGGCGGTCGTCACCGGCGGCGCCAAGCGGTCATTGCGGTTCACGGCTTACGACGGCAGCACCGCCGGACCGGAAACCGCCGTGCTGGGAATGGACCTGCTGACGCCCCGTGGCACCACCTATTTGGCCACCGCCCCCGGCGAACTCGGGCTGGCCCGGGCCTACGTCTCCGGGGACGTCGAATTGCGCGGGGTGCCTCCGGGCGATCCGTACGAGCTGCTCAAGTTGCTGGCCGACAAGCTCGAGTTCGGCAGGCCGTCGCCCCGGCTGCTGGCCAGCATCATCCGCGCGGTTGGCGTCCAGCACCTGGTCCCCGCACCACCACCGCCGCAGGAGGTGCTACCTCGCTGGCGGCGGATCGCTGAAGGCATGCGGCACAGCAAGACTCGTGATGCCGAGGCCATCCATCACCACTATGACGTCTCCAACACCTTTTACGAGTGGGTGCTGGGTCCGTCGATGACGTACACCTGCGCCGTCTATCCGCATCCCGAAGCGACCCTGGAAGAGGCGCAGGACAACAAGTACCGGTTGGTCTTTGAGAAGTTGGGGCTGCAGCCGGGTGACCGGCTGCTCGACGTCGGCTGCGGCTGGGGCGGGATGGTTCGCTACGCCGCGCGCCGCGGCGTGCGGGCAATCGGTGCCACGCTATCGGCCGAACAGGCCAGCTGGGCGCAAAGGGCGATCGAGGCCGAGGGGCTGACGAACCTGGCCGAAGTGCGCCACTCCGACTATCGCGACGTGCGGGAGACCGGGTTCGACGCGGTCTCGTCGATCGGATTGACCGAGCACATCGGTGTCAAAAACTATCCGTCGTACTTCGCCTTCCTGCAGTCCAAGCTGCGCACCGGAGGCTTGCTGCTCAATCACTGCATCACCCGCAACGACAACAAGTCGAACTTCCGCGCGAGCAGTTTCACCGATCGCTACGTCTTTCCGGACGGAGAGTTGACCGGCTCAGGACGAATCGTGTCGGCGGTCCAAGACGTGGGTCTCGAAGTGCTGCACGCGGAGAACTTCCGGACGCACTACGCGATGACGCTGCGTGACTGGTGCCGCAATCTGGTCGCGCATTGGGACGAGGCGGTCAACGAGGTCGGTCTGGCCACAGCGAAAGTGTGGGGCGTCTACATGGCGGCGTCTCGAGTAGCCTTCGAGCACAACAACCTTCAGCTACATCACGTGTTGGCAACCAAGCTCGACGCATGCGGCACCGACGACCTGCCACTACGCCCGTGGTGGCAGCCCTAGGCGCTGCCTCCGGCGGCTTCAGCCCACCGGCCGATTAATTAGCAGGGGTAGCAGGCCCAGCCGTGAGCGCCATTGCGCTAGTGGAACCCCGGACCGCAACCATGTGACCCGGTGGTGCCGTCTACAGTCGAGCGGAGACGGGTGCGAGCTTGACCCGAAAGTCTCAGCCGTTGTCGATGCGGCGCGCGCCCAGTTCGTTCTGCAACAGCTCCAGCGCCGCCTCTTCGGGGTCGCGGCGCGGTGCCGACGAGTCGTCCTGACCCGCCTCGGCGAGCATGCTTTCCTCTTCGGCCCGCTGTGCGGAATCCTCGGCGGCATGTGGTTCCGCCGACGGGGATGGACGCGAGACCCCACGAGCAGCCGGAGCCCCGCCACGCGCGGTACGCCGCGGCGGCACGACCGGCTCTTCGGTTGCCGTGAGATTGGGCGCGCCGACTTCACATCGCACCCGCCAGTCAACGCCCAGCGCGTCTCTGAGCGCCTCGGCGATGACGTCGGCGTTGCGTTGTTCGCACAGCCGCTTGGCCAGCGGCGCCGATTCGTGGCTCAACACCAACGTGTTGCCCTCCACGGCGCGCACGGTCGCGCCGGCCAACATGACCTCGGTGGTTCGGCTGCGTTGGCGTACCTTGTCGCGCACCGTCGGCCACAAGGTGCGGACTGCCGCCGCACCCGGTTCACCCGGGCTCTGCTCAGGTGGGCTCTGCTCGGGTGCGGGCTGCCTCGGGGGCGGGCTGGGCGCCGGCTCAGCGGCGGCGGCCGGCGGCGTGGATCGCGTCGGGGCCTCAGCCGGTTCGGGCGGCGCGGACTGCGGCCGTTGATCACCGAGCGGAATGGACATTTCCAGCCTGGTCTCGATCCGCTCGACGCGTTGCAACAGCGCCGATTCGGTGTCACTGGCCGAGGGCAACAACAGCCGTGCGCAGATCACTTCGAGTAGCAGGCGGGGTGCCGTCGCGCCACGCATCTCGGTGAGGCCGGCGTGCACGACTTCGGCGTAGCGGGTGAGCGTCGCCGGGCCGATCCGGGCCGCTTGATCGCGCATCCGGTCCAGCACGTCTTCTGGCGCGTCGACCACGCCACGCGCCGCGGCGTCTGGAACAGCTTGCAGCACAAGCAAATCGCGAAACCGCTCCAACAGATCGGTGGCGAATCGCCGAGGGTCGTGACCGGCGTCGATCACCGATTCGACCGCCCCGAACAACGCCGCGGCATCGCCGGCGGCGAGCGCGTCGACGGCCTCATCGATCAGCGCGACATCGGTGGCGCCCAGCAGCCCCAGTGCCCGCTGATAACTGATCCGGTTGCCATCCGGCCCGGCTTCCGAACCGGCCAGCAACTGATCGAGAACCGACAGAGTGTCGCGGGGAGAACCGCCGCCGGCCCGGATAACCAGCGGGTAGACCGCGTCGTCAGCGACGACACCCTCCTGGGCACAGATCCGTTCGATCAGCGCCCGCATGATGCGTGGTGGCAGCAGCCGGAACGGGTAGTGGTGGGTGCGCGACCGGATCGTCGGCAACACCTTCTCCGGCTCGGTGGTGGCGAACACGAAGATCAGATGCTCCGGCGGCTCCTCGACGATTTTGAGCAGCGCGTTGAACCCTGCGGTGGTCACCATGTGCGCCTCGTCGACGATGAAGACCCGGTAGCGCGACTGGGCCGGCGCGTAGAAAGCTCGGTCGCGCAACTCACGGGTGTCGTCCACGCCGCCATGGCTGGCCGCGTCGAGCTCGACGACGTCGATGCTGCCTGGTCCGTTGGGCGCCAGCGCGACGCAGGAGTCGCAGACACCGCATGGCGTCGCCGTCGGCCCCTGTGCACAGTTCAACGACCGGGCCAGGATGCGCGCCGACGACGTCTTGCCACACCCGCGCGGGCCGGAGAACAGATATGCGTGGTTGATTCGGCCCGCCGTCAAAGCGGTGCACAGCGGCTCGGTGACATGTTCCTGCCCCACCACCTCGGCGAAAGTTGCCGGTCGGTACTTGCGGTAGAGGGCCACGGTCGCCCACGCTACCGACGCCGCCCGACGCGGCCTAACCCTGGCTCAGCAGTGACTCGGTCGCGGCCAGCAAGGCGCAGGTGGCCAGCCCGTCGATCGCACTACGTAGGTCGGTTACCGGCGGGAACGTCGGTGCGATCCGGATGTTCTTGTCGTCGGGGTCTTTCCGGTACGGGAATGATGCGCCCGCGTCGGTGACGGCGATACCGGCCTCTTTGGCCAACGCGACGGTGCGCCGCGCCGTGCCCGGCAACACGTCGAGGCTGATGAAGTACCCGCCTTGGGGCTCGTTCCAGGACGCGATCTTCGATTCACCAAGGCGCTTGTCCAGGATCTCCAGCGCCAACGCGAATTTGGGCGCCAGCAACTGCTGGTGACGCATCATCTGCAGGCGCACACCGTCGGCGTCGCCAAAAAAGCGCAAGTGCCGCAGCTGATTGACCTTGTCCGGCCCGATCAACTTCTTGCCGGCGTATTGCAAATACCAGGCGATGTTGCCCAGTGATCCACCGAAGAAGCTGACGCCGGCCCCGGCGAAGGTGATCTTGGACGTCGACGCGAAGACGTAAGGCCGGTTGGGGTTGCCCGCGGCGGCGGCCAGACCCAGCACGTCGACCTGCCGGACGAAGTCGTGCGTCAACGTGTGGACCGCGTAGGCGTTGTCCCAGAACAGCCGGAAGTCCTCTGCCGCGGTGCGCATCTGGACGAGCCGCCGAACCGTTTCCCACGAGTAGGTGATGCCGGTGGGGTTGGCGAACACCGGAACCGCCCACATGCCTTTGATGGCCGGGTCGACGGCGACCAGCTCTTCGATCAGGTCGACGTCCGGGCCGTCCTCGCGCATCGGGACCGAAACCATCTCAATGCCCATGGTTTCGGTGATGCCGAAGTGCCGGTCATAGCCCGGCACCGGACACAAAAATTTGACGCGTGGCTCGTCTTTCCAGGGCCGCGGCGAGTCCACCCCGCCGTGCAAGATCGAGAAGACGACGACGTCGTGCATCAGCTCCAGGCTGGCGTTGTTGCCCGCGATCAGGTTGGGCACGGGGATGCCGAGCAGTTCGCTGAAGATGGCCCGCAGCTCAGGTAGGCCGTGCTGCCCGCCGTAGTTGCGGGTGTCGGTGCCCTCGCCGTCGCGGTAGTCAGTCCCGGGCAGACTCAGCAGGGCGTTGGATAGATCCAGCTGCTCGCTGCATGGTTTGCCGCGGGTGAGGTCCAGGGCCAGCTTCATCGACTGCAGTTCGGCGTAGTCCTGCTGGTGGCGGGCATGCAATGCCTCGAGGTCCGTACGGCCTAGGGAACTGAACGAGCCGTACGACACCATCCGCCTTTCACCGTCGACACCTGGGTGGTCACATAGGGGACCCCGCGCACCCGCCAGAGCCCATTGACCCTTGCTGCCTTCCGGCCCTGGGGGAGTTCACAGGATAGACGCCGCACGGGGTCCACAAAGAGTCTAGTACCCGGGCTCGGATCAATCTTCGACAGCCACAAGACGCTGGGCTGCGCTCGGCTACCATGGCCGACGGAGGATTCGCCTAGTGGCCTATGGCGCTCGCCTGGAACGCGGGTTGGGTTAACAGCCCTCGCGGGTTCAAATC